>OGHO01000506.1_pt1 | contig 50852 bp, 62 predicted proteins | sample 1571421 | NCBI WGS metagenome assembly OGHO01 (sample SAMEA2581937, study PRJEB24529) | metagenome | biome: Human gut stool | place: China | collected 2011
TCCGTAAGCACATGCAGACAGCGCCGAGATTGCGTATTTTAATTCCGCTGGATAGAACAGTTACCGCTGATGAATACGAACCAATAGCGCGGCATATAGCGGCGCAGATTGGCATTCAGATGGCAGACCCGACAACCTTTCAGGCTTCCAGATTAATGTACTGGCCGTCATGCAGTGCAGATGGTGAATACATATTCAAGTACAAAGATGCGCCGCTGATAATGGCAGATTTGGTGTTAGATGCTTACGACGATTGGCACGACTTTAGTTCATGGCCACAGGTACCGGGAGCAGTATCATATCAGAAGCTTGCAATGAAGCAGGGCGACCCGGACACAAAGCCCGGTATCGTTGGGGCATTTAACAGGGCTTATGGTGATGTGTTCAATGCCATGGACAAGCTGCTTCCTGGAATCTATGAACCGGTTGACACTGATCCAAACCGATTCACCTATTTGGGAGGCTCTACAACAGGTGGTGCAGTGATTTACGATCATGGCAAATTCCTTTTTTCCCACCATGCGACAGATCCGTGCAGTGGAAAGCTTGTAAATGCATTCGATTTGGTTCGTCTGCATAAGTTCGGAGACAGGGACGATACAGCGGCACCGAACACGCCAAACAACCGGTTACCATCTTACACAGCGATGTGCGAATTTGCTGTTGCTGACCCGGTTGTATCCGCGTTCATGGCAAAAGAAAGGCATGAGCAGGCGATGCAGGACTTTAGTGGAATCACACAGAACAGTAATAATACGACCACTGACAGTGATTCCTACGACTGGATGCAGAAGTTACAGCTTAACCCAAAAGCGGGTACCGTAAAGTCCACCATAGATAACATCATCATCATTCTGGACAATGACCCTCTGTTAAAAGGTAAGTTCGCACTTAACCAGTTCGCTGGCAGAGGCGAAGTTCTGGGAAAACTTCCATGGAGCATGGACGGCGAAAGACGGTTGTGGAGTGATACAGACAGCAACGGGCTTTACTGGTACCTTGAAAAAGCCTATGACATAACAGGACGCGGGAACATTGATGCGGCTTTAGATATTCATGCAGCTACACACGCGTTTAACGAGGTCCAGGATTATATCAAAAAACTGGTATGGGACGGAATCCCGCGACTGGATACATTATTCATTGATTATCTGGGGGCTGAAGATGATCCGGTAGGGTACACCAGAGCCGTGTGCAGAAAAGCTTTTACAGCAGCAGTCGCGAGAGCCATGGATCCCGGATGTAAATACGATTGTATGTTGATTCTCTGTGGAGCACAGGGGCTTGGCAAGTCCACAATTTTAGATAAAATGAGCCGCGGTTGGTTCAATGACAGTATCCGAACATTCGAGGGCAAAGAAGCCTCAGAGCTGTTACAGGGCGTGTGGCTGGTGGAAGTTGCCGAATTGGATGCTTTCAGACGAACAGACGTTGCACGAATCAAACAGTTTCTTTCCCTGAGGGCCGACCGGTACCGTGCCGCTTATGGTAGGAATGTAAAAGAGCTTCCGAGGTGCTGTGTGTTCTTCGGAACATGCAACCAGATGGATTTCTTACAGGATACCACCGGAAACAGACGTTTCTGGCCTGTGGATGTAGGAGAACAGCCCCACACAAAAAACGTATGGCAGAACCTCACACCTGATACGGTAGATCAGATATGGGCTGAAGCTAAAATGCGTTGGATGATGGGAGAGCAGCTCTATCTCACAGGAGAGGTTGAAAAAGAAGCACAGAACAGACAGGAATCCCACAGAGAAGCATCCCCACGCGAGGGTCTTATACATGAATTTGTGGAGAGACAGGTTCCGGATGACTGGTCAAAATGGCCGCTTGACCGCCGCCGTGACTTCTGGGCGAACAATGCGACAGGCGATTACAATCTTGTAAATCGTGACCGCATTTGCGCTTTAGAAGTTTGGTGCGAGTTGTTTTTTGGGAACCAAAAAGATATGAAGCCGCAGGATGTGAGAGAAATTAATGCAATCCTTGCGAATATCCCACACTGGAAGCGGTCAAAAAGTTCTATGCGTTGTGGCCCGTACAGTGTGCAGAGAGGGTTTATACCAGGTTGACATAAAATGTAACAAAAAGCGTAACAATCGCGTAACATTAGCATTTTTAAACGTTACAATGTTACAAACGAGTGTAACATTGTAACGTTAGTGTAACAAAAAATGTTACGCCTGAAACCCTTGCAAATACAGGCTTTATAAGCATTTGTAACATTGTAACATATATTTCTAATAGACTTATACAATAGAGGGATTAGGGGGATATAGTACTCCCTATTCTCCCTAATTCGTACAGGTCTATACGCGCGCGAGAAGTTTGATACATTTTAGGTGAAAAGCTAATTCAGCTATCAGCCTGAGCATTAAATGAGGCTAAGTAACAGATGTGGCTTATAGAAAAAGGCAAGCGTATCTAATCTCGGCTACGCGCGCCCGCGAAGTTAGATTTGAGAGAGAGAGGTTAGAACAATGATGGTGAAGAACATATCCAAGGAGGCTAAAACAGTGAGAGAGAGTACAATCGAAAACAAATTCAGAAAAGCAGTAGAGGCGACAGGAGCGCGGTGCCTTAAATTTGTAAGTCCCGGATTCGTCGGAGTCCCGGACAGAATTATTCTGCTGCCCGGTGGCACCGTACTCTTTGCAGAGCTGAAAGCACCAGGCAAGACAGAACGGGTGAGGCAGGAGTACGTGCAGAGCATTCTCCGAAATATGGGGTTTACCGTGTTCTCATCGGTCAATACGGACGAGCAGATTCTGGAGATCACCCACAAGTGCAGGGAGGTTATAAGGAATGCCAAAAGAATTTAAGCCGCACAGTTATCAGGCATATAGTATTCAGAGAATGATTGACACACCATACATCGGTGCCTTTCTGGACATGGGACTTGGTAAAACGGTCATTACCCTGACAGCGCTACACGAATTAAAATACTACCGGTTCTGCATCCGGAAAGTGCTGATTATTGCACCGAAGAAAGTAGCTGAAAGCACCTGGACAAAAGAGAGGGATAAGTGGGAGCACTTAAAGGCTCTCAGAATATCCGTGGTACTTGGGCCAGAGAAAAAGCGCATGGCAGCATTAGAAGAACCGGCAGACATTTATATTATCAATCGTGAAAACACAAAATGGCTGGTTGATCTGTATCAGCACGACTGGCCATTTGATGTTGTCGTACTGGATGAGAGCAGTTCCTTCAAGAATCATCAGTCACAGCGATTCAAGGCATTGAAAGCAATCAGACCTCGAATTAACCGCCTGATTGAGTTAACCGGTACACCAAGCCCGAAGGGGCTGATAGACCTCTGGGCGCAGATATACTTGCTGGACGGAGGGAGACGTTTGGGAAGAACAATATCCGTATACCGCGAAATATTCTTTGTACCAGATAAGAGAAACCGTACAACCATTTTCTCCTATGCTCTAAAAGATGGGGCAGATGAAGAAATATACAGGAACATTTCAGACATTTGCATCAGCATGAAAGCAGAAGACTATTTAGAGCTTCCAGAGTGCATCTATGATGATATTCCTGTACAGCTGGATAAAAAGGCAAGAGACGCTTATTTACAGTTGGAGAGGGACATGCTGTTGGAATTGGACGAAGAAGACCTCATAACAGCAAACACTGCTGCCTCACTGACAGGGAAGCTGTTACAGCTCTGTAATGGTGCTGTATATGATGAGGATGGTGAAGTGGTTCCGGTACATAACTGCAAGATCGAGGCGCTGTTGGAAACAATTGAACAGTTACACGGACAGCACACGATTATTTACTATCACTTCAAGCATGATCGCGACAGAATCCTACAGGCATTATCTAAGTCCGGTTTGTGTGTCAGAGTATATCAGGATGCACAAGAGGAAAATGATTGGAATGAGGGCAAAATAGACGTGCTGTTAGCCCAGCCGAGCAGTTGTGGGTATGGTCTTAATCTTCAGGATGGCGGGCATCACATAATCTGGTTTGGGCTTACCTGGAATCTGGAGGAGTATCAACAGGCAAATAAGCGACTTCACAGACAGGGGCAGCAGTATCCGGTTATCATTCACCGGCTCATTGCGCAGAACTGTACAGATGAGGACGTGATCCGGTCATTAGAGGGAAAAGAGAACATACAGGAAAGCTTGCTTAATGCGCTAAAGGTCCGCATTGCACGGATAAAAGAGGAGAGAAAAATATGACAGTAAAAGAATTATCACAGCTGTACCATTTAAACAGAGAGATTGAAGCATATCAGAGGCACTTGGCAGAACTGGAATGGTCAGCTGTTCCAGGCTCTCCAGTGATATCGGATATGCCGACAGGATCGCATAGCAATAACAGCAAAGTGGAAGAACTGGCGGCAGAAATTACGGATCTGAAAGCAATCATAGCAGCCAAACAGATTCAGTGCATTCATGAAAGACAGAGATTAGAGAGGTACATAGCCACTATTCCTGACAGCCTTACCAGATCCGTATTTGAATTGCGGTTTGCCAATGGCTTACCGTGGCGCCAAGTGGCCGCAAGTCTGGGCGGTGGAAATACCACAGACGGGGTGAAGAAACGGTGCTACAGATATCTGGATCACGAATAGATCGTGCTTCTGTGATGTGTGTATGATGTAAAAATTGTAAGTTGTCCCCGAATGTCCCTTTTATGTCCCGCCTGTGTATGGTAATGTTTAAGGTGGATTATTTTAAAAGCATTGGCCTCCTATGTTCGTGACTTTTCAGTCTCGATTCTTTTTGCTCAGTGTTATCATAATCCGCAAAAAAGCTGTCTCAGTTTTGTCCGTGAAACTGGGGTGGCTTTTTTAATACAAAAGTATGGAGGCAGAAAATGTATAAAACACAAAGAAACTATGAGAACTTAAATAAGGCCATATTTGATGGTACGGGGCAGTATGGGATTCCGGTTATACAGGCAACAGATTACAAGGCTGACAACTGGATAGGCTTTAATTATGCAAAAGGGTGTGAGGAACCTGAAATACATGGTGTTCACTTCTTTTTGGATGATTACCAGTTTATCCGCGTGTGGTCGCAGCCAGATGTGTACCTGAATATGCTTCGGAAATTCCAGGCAGTATGCACACCTGATTTTTCACTGTATACGGACTTCCCACGTGTGATCCAGATATACAACCATTACCGGAAGCACTGGTTAGGCGCTTACTGGCAGATGCACGGTATCCGTGTGATACCTACAATATGCTGGAGCGACGAAGACAGCTTCGAGTGGTGTTTCGACGGAGAACCAATTGGCAGCACTGTAGCAGTGTCCAGTGTGGGAACGCAGGTCAACAAAGAGGCAGGGCGCCTTTTTAAAGCCGGATATGAGGAAATGCTAAGACGGCTAAGACCGAAAGAAATCATCATGTATGGGAACATCCCAGAATGGTGCGAGGGCAACATCATACCTGTACGAGCCTTCCAAGAGAAGTTCCGAAGACAGTCTTTGACCGAAGAGAAGTGAGGTGTTACAATAATGGGAGGTAGAGGCGGCTCTAGTGGTTTTACGGGAAGCACAGCAGCAACGCCGCAGTTCGGTAATAACGTGCTGAGTCCGCAGGATGCGCAGGACTTTAAAACCCTGTCAGACTACATGAAGAATACTCACAATATTACAATGGGTAAATCATTGCAAAACCTTGAATTTAAGACCACACAGCACGTTGCTTCGACAGTTGATGATCTGGCTAAGGAATTTCCGCAGGCCGTTGATTCAATCAAAAAGATACAGGCACATGGCGCGCCTAAGGGGTCCTATGCGTGTGCGTCATACGATGGTGAGCTGAGACTGGGTAACTATTTTAAATCATTCCCTGACTTTAATCGGTCATTTAAACATTCTGTGAAAACTGGATTCCATCCCGCAGGATCTAACCCAGTGGACGCGGTAGTGTCGCATGAGGCGGGACACTTGTTGGAACGTGCGTTAATCCGAAAGGCGATAGCTTCCGGAAAAGGACAGTTTGGAGGTGCTATGTGGAATGCATCTACAGAAGCGAAACGGATTGTAAGTCAGGCGTGTAAGGATGTGAAAGCTACGCCGGGCGGCAAGGGCAGGAAGGTTAATGACATTATCCGGGAAGTATCGGGGTACGCTGCAAGAAACAGGTCTGAATGCCTGGCAGAGTGTGTATCTGATTACTATTCAAACCGTAGCAATGCGAAACCATTATCTAAAGCAGTATGGAATCTTTTGAAAAAGGAGCTGGGATAAATGGAAATGGAGACAAAAGAAGTTCTGGCAAGACTTGAACTGATGAGTAACTGGGTGATTGAGGACGAGGATACAGGTGATGTGGTTGGACTGAAAGCAGATGCACCGGACAGTATGAAAGCTGAATACGAGAAGTATCTTGAAGAACTACAGTCAACGGAACCGGTATTGAGATAGGAGCATAGAACTATGGCAACGAATAAAAATCCGGTCAAGCCTAAAAAGGGTAAGACTACAAAACAGCCACAGAACAATAAAAAGAACAGAACAAAACCTGTATTAAGGGTTGATTAGAAGAGAGCTGAAAGGCTCTCTTTTATTGTCTTGTAAAATAAAGAGTATTTGATATAATGGGGGTAGAAAAATGGGTGGTAGAGGCGGCTCCAGTGGTTTATCCGCCGGTGGAAGTCCTAACGGACGCGCTGGATCACTAAAAGGGCTTATACAGCAGATAAATAACAATCAGACTATAAATGGTCCACAATGGATGCATCAGGGCGATTACACTGATGGAAATAACCCGGCATTACTTCAGTACCAGCAGAAAGAGGACGACAAAACTGCCAACTTCTTAGCAGGTACCGACAATAAAATTGATTTGAATGATCCAGCATACGCAGATGGGTATGTTTATCATGACATCCCACTGAATAAATTGCTGTTACGACTGGGAATCGGAAAAGGGGCTACAGTTCTGTCGGATTCAGACTTTGATGCATATGTCCAGCAGACAGGGCAGCAGGTAATGTACCGAGGATGGAGTAATAAAGGCGCGGCAGATAGATTTGTCAATACAACTCACAACCATGTTGGAAATGGGCGGTATGGTGATGGATACTACTTTTCCCCAGATTCGGGAACGGCAAAAGCTTATTCTGGTGACGGTACAGTAACCAAAATGGCGTTGTCACCGAATGCACGAGTTATCAGTTACAATGACTTGGTATCCAAAATGTCGCAGGTAAGCAGTAAACTTCAGAACTCATTGAGACGAACCGGGGGCGGTGGATCTGGGCGTACATTTGCATCTAACAAGGGCGAAGCACAGTACGCATTGAAACTGGGCTACAATGTTATTGATGTTGGAGGTGGATACCTCTATGGCATTACTAATGACGCATTTGTAGTAAGTAAGAAATATTAATAATCAGGAGGCATAGAACCATGGCAACAAAAAAGAGAATTGACGAAGCAGCAGAAGCGAGAATCAATGATGCGTATGCAAGAGCAGCTGAAAAGGCTACAGGGATTAAGCCTATGAGTGATGATCCTAAGTATAAAGATTTTGGAAAGACTGTAAAAAAGACAACAACTAAGAAATCTGCTACAAAGAAACCGGCAGCGAAGAAAACTGCCACAAAGAAGAAATAAACATGATTTTGTTTACCCTCTCCCGAGAAATCAGGCAGAGGGTATTTTATTGTAAAGATGGAGGCACAGTATGGGCGGACGTGGCAGTAGTAGCGGGATTAGCGTTAACGATAAGCCTGTAAGTGAAAAAGTAGCGAAGTGGTATTACAATTCTTCAAAGAAAAGTGATGCACTTAAAAGCTCTGGAAAGGTCAAGAGGGATCCTAAAATGGAAAGGGCTATTGCAAAAGAGAACATTGCTTTTATCAATAACATACAAACCAAAGAAGAAGCTATCAAAGTGCGAAACTACATCATTGACAGAACCAATGAAAACAAGCGTGAAATCGCAAAGTTGGGAAGCACGGATGCTGTATTTAAAAACCAGAAATTAGCTATTGAACACCGTAAATTGATTAACATGAGCAATGCGATGCAAAACAAGATGCATGAATTTTCACAGAGCGTTCAAAATGGTGATACAAGTGCTATGCATGATCCGAACCGTACCACTACTACTTACAATAGAGCCAGAAAACGCAGGATAAACAATTTTAATGCATGGTTTTTTGGTTCGAGCAAATAGGTGAAGGAAAAGAGTATGGGAGGCAGAGGTGGAAACAATGTTTTTACTTCTGGTAATGGCCTGAAAGGCCACTAAATAGAAATGAGAGGAGGTGCGCCGCATGGCAGCACAGAAAAAGAATCCGGGCGGTCGCCCACCTAAATATACAGATCCAGAGGAACTGAAAGCAAAAATTGATGAGTACTTTGAAATGTGCGAGGGCAAGTTGTTAAGGAACGCAGACGGCGATCCGGTTCTTGACCGGTTCCAGCAGCCGATTTTTGTTAATCGAAAACAGCCGACATCCGCAGGACTGGCGAGAGCCTTAGGCTTCGGATCCCGGAAGAGCTTGTTTGACTATAAAGGGAAAAAGCAGTTTGAGGGAATCATCAAAAATGCAATGCTGTATCTGGAAGAAAAGACAGAAGAAAGATTGTTTGATAAAGACGGTGCAAACGGGGCAAAATTCAGTCTACAAAACAATTTCCGTTGGCGAGACGGAAATAAAGACGATGCAGAGAAAGCACCATCTGTTACTATTATCAACGACATCCCGAGAACCGTGCCGGTAAAAGCAGTTCCAGACGGCGAGAGTTCGGATGGCAGCAGTAGTTGACGGTACCAGGCTATCCGCTGTTATAGCCCCGGCGTTCTACCCCGTACACTGGGATATTGCGGATGGGCTACACACGTATTATGATTTGTTCGGCGGTCGAGGCTCAACAAAGTCTTCATTTATCGGGACAGAGATTGTACTTGGAATCATGGAAGATCCGGCAGCGAATGCAGTTATTTTCCGTAAGGTCGGAAATACCATTGGAACCAGTGTGTATGAGCAGATATGGTGGAGCATTAATGCACTGGGCGTAGAAGACCAGTGGAAGGGCTGTACAAGTCCTTATCGTCTTACATACATACCTACAGGGCAGGTTATTTTATTCAGGGGTTTGGATAAAGCCAAGAAAATGAAATCTGTCAAAGTGGCAAAAGGGTATATCAAGTATTTGTGGTTCGAGGAACTTGACGAGTTTGCGGGCGAAGAAGAAATCCGAAGCGTACAGCAGTCAGTTCTTCGAGGTGGTCCAAAGTTTGTAGTATTCAAGAGCTTCAACCCGCCTATCAGTAAAGCAAACTGGGCGAATAAATATGTCATGAAGCCGCACAGAGGCTCATACAGACATAAATCCTGTTATTTGGATGTACCGCCAGACTGGTTAGGAGAACAGTTCTTCAATGATGCAGAAGACCTTAAAGAAACGAATCCGAGAGCTTATGAGCATGAATACTTAGGCAACGCAGTCGGTACCGGCGGCGAAGTATTTGATAACCTTAATATTCGTGAGATTACAGATGCAGAAATCTCTGCATTTGACAGAATCTACATGGGAATTGACTGGGGATGGTATCCTGACCCGTTCCACTGGGGAAAGATGCATTACGACAGTGCCAGAAAGATTCTGTATATCTTTAATGAGTTCCGAGCGAATAAGATGAGTAATGCGGAAACCTGGAATACTCTTGTAATGACAAAAGGCGTTACTGGTGCAGACCTGATTACCGCGGATAGTGCAGAACCTAAATCTATTGGCGATTATAGGGACTATGGTTCTCTCTGTCGTCCAGCCATAAAAGGCCCTGACAGTGTGAGGTACGGTATGAAATGGCTACAGTCGTTGAAAAGCATTGTCATTGACCCGGTACGGTGCCCGAATACAGCTCAGGAGTTCTCTGAGTATGAATATGAGCGTACCCCAGATGATGAGGTAATGAGTAGCTTCCCAGATGCAAACAATCACAGTATTGACTGTATTCGATATGCGATGGAACGTGTATACAAGAGAAAAGGTCAGTAAGCAGTTTACGCTGATCCGCCTTTGTGATATGATGCAGATATCACCTATACAAAGGAGGGCGGCGTATTGAGAAGGGATAAAAACCAAAAGTATGTAAGCATTATACTGATACTGCTATTATGTATCTGCTGTATTCTATTCTTTGGAATTGGTACATCTGTGATTGCGGTTGCGGTGCTCATTGGATTCTTAGCAATACGATGGGCTACGGAAAAAGGGTTTCAGTTTGTTGAATGGTGTATGAAGTCATTGAAAATGGAATCCAGTGAGACAACAGAAGTAGTTGAAGCTGAGGATCATCCAGTGACAGACAAGTCTACATTATCTGAATATCAGGTGGAACAGTTTGCCAGAGAATGTAATGATTATACAGAAAAGCAGGAACGACATAATAATGAATAATGAGAAAGGAAACTACCATTTTAGTAGTTTCCTTTTTAGTTTACATAAAATGTAACAAAAAGCGTAACAATCGCGTAACATTAGCACTTTTAAATGTTACAATGTTACATTTCATGTAAACAAAGTAACACTAATGTTACATTTTTTGTTACGCCTTAAATCCTTGTAAATACTGGGCCTATGAGCAGTTGTAACATTGTAACATTATTTTCTAATAGACTTATACAATAGAGAGATTAGGGGATTATAGTACTCCCTATTCTCCCTAATGCGAACACGTCTATACGCGCGTGAGGAAAACGTAACAGGAGGTGAGAATACGAGCCTGTTTAAGAATTTTATAACACAGATTGGAAGGGTGGTCAGGAAATTGATACCATATAAAAGTATTGAGCAGGTCGAAGATATTCAGACCTCTCTATCCACAGATATGACGAATGCATTGGATCGTTGGTATCGGCTGTATCGTAACGAAGCCCCATGGCTGGAGCCGGGGAAAGTAAAATCCTTAAATCTTCCGGCATTGGTCAGTTCAGAGATTGCAAGACAGGTAACACTTGAGATGAAGTGGAGCATCACCGGCAAAAACAAAAACGGCGAGATCAGGGGCGAAGACGGAAAAGACATCATGAACCCCAGAGCAGAGTATCTGAAAGCAGAATTTGAAAAGTGTGTTGACATCTTGCGGCAGAAGCTGGAACAGGGATGCGCAGCAGGCGGCATGATAATCAAGCCTTATCCAAATGTACAGGATGGGCATTTATACTTTGACTGGACAATGGATTGGTCGGTTTATCCTATCGCTTTCGACGACGATGGGAACTTGTGTGATGTAGTTATCCCAGATGTATTTACTGAGGGGAAAACCACTTATACACGCTTGGAACGTCATACGGTTGATGGTTCCAATGTGAAGATCACGCACAGAGCTTTTATGTCAACTGTACCGGAAAGCATTGGCAGGGAAATCCCGCTGACGATGGTTGAGCGTTGGGCTTCACTTGCACCGGAAGCGACCGTCACAGATACAGATGGTGTGCTGTTTGGTTGGTATAAAGTAGCAGCGGCAAACAATGTGGATGTAGACAGTCCTATGGGGGCTTCGGTGTTCTGTAAAGCTGAAGATGTTATCGAAGAAGCGGATCAGCAGTGGTCACGTCTGCTTTGGGAGTTTGAAGGTTCAGAATTGGCAGTAGATGTTGACCCGACAGCATTACGTCCGCGAAGAAACGCAGACGGGCTGATGGAAACACCGAAATTGAATGAACGTCTGTTCCGACAGATTGATATTGATAAAGGTGACCGAGACCTGTATGAAGTCTTTTCACCGAATATCCGTGATGCAAACCTTGTTAATGGGCTGAATCAGATTCTTTACCGAGTTGAGGATCTGTGCGGACTTTCCAGAGGCACTATTGCAGATGTCAATGACACAGAGCGGACGGCTACAGAGCTAAAGATCAATAAGCAACGGTCTTACGCTACTATAGCAGACAATCAGAAGGCTCTGGAAGCCTGTTTAAGGAACGTTATCAGGGCAATGGATAAATACGCCACTGTCTATGGTTTAGCCCCTGAGGGGGACTATGACGTGTCATTTGACTGGGATGATTCGATACTGACAGATAGAGATCAGCAGAATCAGGAGATGCTGATGTTATTAAACGCTGGTATCGTCAGCAAAGTAGAATATCGTATGTGGTACTATGGTGAAACAAAAGCACAGGCCCAGGCTGCTATTGAAGAGGTACGACAGGAGCAGGCAGAGAGTATGATGTCTATGCTTCCGGATATCGGACAGGCTAATTCACCACCGCCAGCGCCTGAATAAGGAGGCGTGATGTATGCTGAATCAAGCCAAACTAAATAAGGCCCTAAACATATTGTTAAAACGGTTCGAGGATGTGAACCGTTTTTTTGTATTCAAAATTGCAGATCAGATAAAGAAAATCGGCGGTTTGAGCCAGACCAACATAAACCGGCTCATGATTATGGCGAGTATGAATGCAGATATGATCGCCATCAACAAACAGCTGGCAGATGCGGTCAACATGGGGACCGCCGATATTTTTAAAATCTACAATAATGCAATGAACGATGTTTACACAGATCCGGCATTCTCTCAGGTGCTTAATCAAACACCCCTTACTGCTGCACAACAGGGCCGATTAAATCAGTATGTTCAGTCGGTCAGTATGCAGACTGCAGGTACTATCCAGAATCTGTCCAATACGACAGCGTTATCTAAGACATATATGGAGGCAGTCGATAAGGCAGTACTGGCAGTGTCCTCAGGACTGGGGGACTATAAGAGTGCTACACGGGAGATTGTGCGAAGCCTGGGATACAACGGGATGCAGGTACACTATGAAAGCGGGTATCACCGCCGACTGGATACTGCAGTTCGCCAGAACATCATAGACGGTGCGAATCAGATAGCTCAGAACGGTTCAATTCTTATGGGGGAGATGCTTGGATTCGATGCTTATGAGATATCCGCTCATGCAAGAAGCGCACCGGATCATGAGCCAGTACAGGGCAGAGTATTCCTGAAAGCTGATTTTGAGAGTATGCAGAAAGGCTTACCATTTCGTGATGTGGACGGTCATATGTATCAGCCATTTAAGCGGCCTATTGGCGAGTGGAACTGTATGCATATCGCAATGAGCTTCTCAACACAGCATTCTGTTCGCCGGTATACGGATGAACAGCTGGCACAATGGGCGGCAGATAATCAGAAGGGCTGTGAGATTGATGGAAAGCATTACACCATCTATCAGGCTTCACAGCTTATGAGACAGATAGAAACAGAGGTACGGCGGCAGAAAGATACCGCAAACATGGCAAGGCAAGCAGGGGACGAAGTTCTCAGGCAGCAGTGCCAGGTAAAAATAAATGCTCTTGGTGCGAAATATGCACAGGTTGTGAAAGAATCTGGTATTGCATCAAAGAAAGACCGTATGGTAGTTGAAGGCTTCAGAGCCGTAAAAGTGAAATAAGGAGGTCTAGGGAATGGGTAAGGTATTTGTACCACATGAGCTTAAAACCATCGAAGTTGATACAGAAAAGAAGATTTTTCGCATAAATGGCGAAGATTTTGGGGAAAATTGCACGTATTTTAGCATTGATTGCGAACCGGATGGTTTTAGAGTTTCGGCAAGAATAGATACAACACTAGAGTTTGCCAATTATGATATAAAAGGTGAGTTACTGAAAAGGGAACGATACGAGAGGAGTAAGCAAAAATGAAGAAATTATTTATAAGTCAGCCAATGAAAGACAAAACAGACGAGGAAATTCTTGCGGTTAGAGAAAAAGCAATCAAAAGCGCAGAGAAACAGTTAGGTGAACCGGTAGAAGTTATTGATTCATTTTTCCAGTCAGCACCAGTGGGCGCAAAACCATTATGGTTCCTTGGAAAATCTTTGGAACTTTTATCCGGAGCAGACATTGCTTACTTTGCAAAAGGATGGCAGGAAGCAAGAGGATGTAAAATTGAAAATACATGTGCTATTGAATACGGGATTCCTGTTATTGAAGATTACACGGCAGAGTAGGAGGCACAAAACACATGATTATTACAGGAATGGATCACTTTCAGAGTGTGTGTAAAAAGAAACTTGTTGAGTGGTATAACAAAAACGATGATTTATACCACACACAGCAGAGAATTGATTTGAGTAATGTTTTTGTTGTTTGGTCATGCAAAACATTACAAAATTATAAGGCTTTACTGTCCACAACTGTATCTGGTGACGGTATTTACGCCGAGTACACATACAACGGCGATAAAAAGGAACTCTATGAAGATGTTTACAAGAAAGCAACCAACACTTGTCATACGGAAGAATAACACAGCTCTCTAAGTGAGGGCTTTTCTTATGTCAAATTCTAAGGAGGGGCACATGGTAAATGCGAAAAGTGGTTTTAGTTAGCCGCTTGGCGGCTGGGTATGATGCAGACAGATTTGTTTTTATCTATGATGATTTGAAAGCTGTACGGTTCTATGGGAACAGGCTCTCAGACGATCAGGCAAAATCGCTATTCCGGCAGGAATTGATATCTAATGGTATTTACAGCGAATAAGCTGAGTACAAATTACCCGGCGTTGCAGGGTTCTAAATGCGACGGTGTGTCAACCGCAGAGTGGCTGCGGATATATAAATTAAATCGAACATACAGGAGGAGAAACAGATGGATTTTTTGAAAGAATTTTTTGGTGATGGGGCATTAACCTATGAGCAGCTTCTGGAAAAAGTACAGGAGAATAAATTGAAAGTCGTGAACATTGCAGATGGTTCCTATGTAAGTCGTGACAAATTCAATGATAAGGTTGATTCCTTGAAGCAGCAGGTAGCAGACCTTCAGGGTCAGGTTACTCAGCGTGACACTGATTTGGCAGGACTCAACGAGAAACTCACAGCTGCACAGGCAGACGCAAGTATGCTCACAGAGGCACAGACAGCTCTTACCGGCTTACAGTCTAAGTATGAGGCAGATAAGCAGGAATGGGAAGCAAAGAGCGCAAGACAGGCGTATGAGTTTATGGTTCGTGAGCGTGCTAATACCCTGAAATTCACATCACCAGCAGCAAAGAGAGACTTTATTGGACAGGCCAATGAAAAAGGTTTCAAAGTGGATGGTGAATCTCTGTTAGGTTATGACGATTTCGTAACTAAGTACACAGCAGACAATCCGGGGGCACTGGTAGAGGAAAAGCCGGCAGGTGATCCGACACCTACACCACCGACAATCGTTATTCCAAATAACGGTCCAAAAGTATCTCAGAAAAAAGGACTCATGGAAATGATGAAAGCCAAAAATGAAAACCCAAATATGGTAGTTGATTTTGGCGACAAATAAGAAAGGAGAAATAAATAATGGCATTTTTTGATTCTAAAATCTTCAATGGTGAGGTATTCCAGAAATATGTGGAAGGACTTCCAAACCCAAACAAAACAGAACTTATTAAATCCCGTGCAATTCGTCCACGACAGGATCTGGCAAGTGCGATGTCCGATCAGGTAGGCGGCAACTACATTACCACACCGCTGACCGGTCTTATCAGTGGTACAGAGGCACAGAACTATGATGGTTCTACAAACATTGAATCTCACAACACAAAGACATTCAGTCACTCCCGTGTCGTAGTTGGCAGATCTAACGGATGGACTGAGCGCGATTTCAGCTATGACATCACTGGTGGTAAAGACTTCCTTGAAGTTGTTGCAGAACAGATTGCAACATACTGGGACGAAATTGACCAGGCTACCATTGTTCACATCTTAAATGGTATCTTCAAAATGGCAGACAAAGAGGGTAAGAAGTTCGTAGACGCTCACAGCTATGATGTAACCGGAAAGACCAACAGCGAAGGAACTCTTGGCTGCATGGACGGCACTACTCTCAATACAGGTATGCAGAGAGCCTGTGGTGACAACAAGGGCAAATTCTCTCTTGCTATCATGCATTCTGCAGTAGCAACAAACCTCGAAAACCTTCGCCTTCTGGCATATCTGAAATACACCGACGAAAACGGTATGCAGCGTGATCTTGCCATTGGTACTCTGAATGGACGCACAGTCCTCATTGACGATACTATGCCAACTGAGGAGGTAGCCGAGTCTTCTTCTGGTAAGGGTGATGGCTACACAAAGTACACCACTTATGTACTGGGAGATGGAGCTATCGAGTACACAGACTGCGGTGCTAAGGTTCCGTATGAAATGGATCGTGATCCGGCGAAAAATGGTGGTGAAGATACTCTGTATTCCAGACAGCGTAAGTGTTTCGCACCTTACGGTATTAGCTTTACCAAAAAGTCTATGTCTTCTCTGTCTCCAACAAATGCAGAGCTTGAGACTGGAACAAACTGGGTGCTTGTAAACTCTGGTGACGGGTCTAACACTGAGTATATTGCTCATAAGATGATTCCGATCGCACGTATCATCTCCAGAGGCTGATCCTGAAGGGAGGGCGTGTATGTATCTCACTTACGAAGAGTATAAAGCCTATGGCGGCACGCTCTCTGAAACGGATTTTACCGTGATGGAGTTCAAGTGCCGCAAAAGAATTGACAAGTTAACTGACTGTCGGGTACAGAAGATGTCTTCCGTACCCGAAGCCGTTAAGTTGTGCGTAATGTCGTTGATTAAGTTGGAAAGTGCTGTAGGGACAGAAGCACAGGCAGAGAACCCGGTTGTTACATCTTTCAGTACAGATGGATATTCTGAATCCTACGGGAAAGCTATGGGCGTTTCTGATGCATCTACGGCAATGAACAGTACCATTTATTCCATGCTCTACGGCGAGCTGGACGACAATGGTGTGCCTCTGTTATATCGGGGGGTGACTGGCTATTGAGGTTATGCAATGAAACTATAACAGTATTCAATTCCAGATTGGATGAAGAATCAGGGATGGATACCTACCATCACACGGTTATATCTGGCGTGTCCTGGTACAGCGACATTGCCGCGAATGTAGAGGGCGACGGTGGGTTAAAAGCTGCCAATAAATTTACAATCCGTATACCGGTTGATGCGGATTTTTCTGGTAAGGCATATGCAAATCCAATCGCATATGCAGGAGGTGATCCTAACTATCTATTCACCCTTAAAAACGGTGACATTATTGTACGTGGAGCTGTAAATGAAGATTTGCGTCCCGCTGAATTGAAAAAGATCTGTCCGGAAGTCGTTACAATTCTTGGCGTAACTGATGACAGAAGAGCCAGAGCGAAGCACTGGAAGGTGGTGGGCGCCTGATGCTGAAGCTGAAAGTTAAAATGGACCTTGACCGGAAACTGACGGATGATGAAGCACTAAAGAAAGCTCATCTGGAAAAAGGTGGTTTGGTGCAGCAGTCTATTGATAAATCAGTTATCGACTGGGATCTGCAATACGCACCATGGGATACCGGCACTTTAGCAAAAAGTCCATATAGTGTGACTGAAATTGGCAGTGGTGAGGTTATCTATCCCGGGCCATATGCCCGTTACCTCTATTATGGTGAGGTCATGGGTCCGAATATTCCAGTATTCGATGATAATTCGGGTGTACCTACACGATTCTGGTCACCACCGGGAAAGCCCAAAAAGCTGACAGGCAGGCAGCTTAACTATAATACCGATGTCAATCCTCTGGCGGGTTCCTTCTGGTTTGCACGAATGAAGGCAGACCACAAAGACGATATTGTAAAGGAGGCTCAGAGAGTTGCCGGACTTAAAAAAGTTAAATAACATGGAGCAGCTCCGAACTTGGTTTCGGAGCTGTCCTTTTTTGCAGAAAAATTCAAGATTTCGTGTGGATCATCTGGCAGAGAATCCGACAGAGTATGCACTTTATGCGGTGCCGTCTGCGATTAACTGCAAAGAGAACATTTTAGGGGGAAAAATACCGCTTAAAATTCAGACTCTTGACTACATTTTTGCATCCAGAGAATCCTACGGTGCTGATGTGCAACAGAACTTGGCAAACCTGGGCTTTTACGATGCAGTTGTATCTTGGATTTTTGAACAAAATGCACTGCGAAATTTCCCTGAGATCAATGAGGGCACCGTGGAATCTATCGTTCCTACATTAACCTCATATCCGGCAGAGGCCGGAAGCAGTGCAGCAAAGTATCAGATACAGTTGAAGCTTACTTACAAAATGAATTTATGACAGGAGTGAAAGCATGAATAAATTAGATATGAATTTACAGAAATTTGCGGGTGAGGTAAAGGGTCAGATTGACAGAAAGTATATGGCTCATTTCCTTGATTCCAGTTTTGGTAGTGAAACACCAAGTTGGGTAAGACTGGGTAAGGATTTAGAAGAGTACAATGTAGAACTTAACCCAGATACAGAATCTAAGAAGAACATCCTTGGAAACACGACTATGAAGCATAACGGATACAATCCGACCTCTGAGGCAGATCCGTTCTATGCAAACGTCGGTGATCCGCTCTTTGAGCACTTACAGGACATCATCGACAATCTGACAAAGGATGATGGCTGCAAAACAAAAGCTTTAGAGGTTCATATGTGGGATGGTGACGAGACTTCCGGTTATAAGGCCGTTATGCAGGAGTGCATGGTGATTCCGAAATCCTATGGCGGTGATACTTCCGGATACCAGATTCCGTTCGAGGTCACATATATCGGCGATAAGACCAAAGGTACCTATTCACCAAAAACAAAGACATTCACAGCAACCGCATGATTAAGAGTAAGGGAGGTCATAAAATGAGCAAAACATTGGCATTAAATGTTGATACAGGCAGCATTCTTGTAGAGGTAAAGGATAAAGGTGAAGAAATCGGGGAGTTTCGGTTTAATCCCTGTGATTTAGATATCGCAAAGAGATATGAGAAAGTTGCAGACGTATTAAGCAATCTTAAAGTGAGTGATGATCCTGATATGGATGAGGTCTTTGCATTCAGCGACAAGATCAAAGAGCAGTTTGATTATTTGCTTAATTATAAAGTCTCTGATGCAATCTTTGCGAAGTGCAATCCCCTGACGCCTCTGGCTGATGGAGAGCTTTACTATGTTAAGGTTCTTGATGGCATTGTTGGGCTGTTTGAGCAGACAACAAACCAGCGTATGAGTAAGATCAACGAAGCTACCGCAAAATACCGTAAATGAACATCTGGGAACTCCCCACTTCATTAAATGTCGCAGGAACGGACTATAAGATTCGTTCAGACTTCAGAGCGATTCTTGACATTCTGAAATATTTCGGTGATCCGAATTACGACGATTATGAAAAATGGGAGATTTGCTTCACTATCCTCTATGAAGATTATGAAAATATGCCGCCTTGTCAGAAAGAAAAAGCTGCCGAGGCGGCACTTTCATTTATAGATGCAGGAATGCCAGAAGAGGAAAAGAAAAAGCCCTCTACAATGGATTGGGAGCAGGACGGCCCTGTTATCATTCCCGCGGTAAATAAAATAATGGGGAAAGAGATTCGTTCGGTTCCATACCTACACTGGTGGACGTTTACGGGGGCTTACATGGAGATAGGGGATAGTCTTTTTAAACAGGTTTTAAGCATTCGGCAAAAGAAAAAATCCGGAGAACATCTGGAAAAATGGGAAAACAAATTTTATCAGGATAACAAAGCTCTGTGCGATTTGAAAGAGAAATACACAGATGCGGAGTTAAAAGAACAGGAACGGTTACTCAGGATATTAGACGGGGAGGTGTAACATGGCAGAGCAGGCAGACGGATGTATCCGAATTGAAACCGCGTTGGATACAAGCGGATTTATAGCAGGTAAGAGAGAACTGGAAGCATCTGCTCAGAACATGGCTCAGAATGTATCTCAGATAGGTTCTATAGCCGAAAATACTGGGAAAATAATATCTCAGTCATTTGCCGCCTCCGGTCAGCAGATAGATCAGCAGACAGAAAAAGTAGAAAATCTCAATGGTGAACTTGATAAACTGGGAAACCAAAAGCAAGAAATCAAGATCACCCGCTGGAATGATGACTCTAAAAACTCTGATTACGGCGGCCCCATTGAGAAAGATACCCTTGTAGACGCTAGAAGTCTTGGATACTCTAAAGAAATTGCAGACGCAGTTGACGGAAATCTTGCAAGCACGCAGGATCATGTCAATGAATTAAGGCAAGCTATTGAAGAAACAAAGGCTTCTATGAAATCCATGGAAAAGGATGGCAAATGGTGGGGGGATGAAGATTACGACAAGGCTGCGGTAAAACTGGATCAGCTTCAGAAGGCTGCAAAAGATTATAAGTCGGAATTGTATTCGCCAACGCCAAACGCGAATCCTTTTGGGATGGATACACTGGCAGGTAAGATCAGAGAGGCAGAGTTAGAGCTTAATCGGCTTTCTGAAGCGGGTAAGGGACTGGGAGACGAACAGTATGACAAAGCCTATCAGAAACTTGCCAGGCTTACATCGGAAGCAAGAGAATACAAAAGAGCACTTGTTACAGATGGTTCCAACACAGGTGCAAAAAGTCTTTCTGAAACGATGTCTGGATTTGGACAGAGACTTCAGAAGTCAGCCAAATCCATAGGAAGTGTTACAAAAGGCTTAAAAAAAATAAAGTCTTACGCTGATTCTGCTGCCAAGTCTGTTAAAAATCTCGGGTCCGCTATTCTGAAAATGGCAGGATTCGGGGGCAAGATGGACAAAGCTTCAGACAGCATGACGAAAGCCCTTAAAATGCTGATGCGCTACGGACTGGGAATCAGAAGTACCTATGTGCTGATAAATAAGTTCCGAAGCGCGATTGTAGCCGGGTTCTCTAACCTGGCGCAGTACAGTGAGTCTACCAATGCAAGCATATCATCAATGATGTCGTCTCTGACGCGATTAAAAAATGCGCTGGCTACGGCATTTGCTCCTATTCTTACTGTGGTATCTCCGATTTTGACACAGTTTATAGACATGTGCTCGAATGCGGCTACACAGGTGGGGATGTTCTTTGCAGCATTGGCAGGACAGACGAGCTTTACAAAAGCGAAAGCAGTGCAGCAGGATTATGCAGAGTCGTTGAACAAAACATCCAGTTCAACCAATAGCGCAGCCAAGGCGGCTGAGAAGCAGGCTAAAGCCCTCAAAAAGGCACAGAAAGCTGCACAGGGGAGTATTGCATCATTTGATGAGTTAAATGTGATTCAGCACGATACAGCGGACACAACAGACTCTACAGGTGACACAGCAGCAAAGGGACTTACGCCGAAAGATATGTTTGAGGAAGTCCCGATTAAAAGTAAGATCAAGAGCTTTGCTGACAGGATTAAGAGTCTTATCAAAAAACAGGACTGGAAGGGCATTGGTAAGCTGCTGGGGGGCGAAATCAATAAAGGTCTGCAAAAAGTAAATAAAGCAATCCGATGGGACAATGTAGGTAAAAAGATTGAAAAGGGCGTTGATGCGATCACTGGTATATTTAATTCCATGGTTGACGAAATCGACTGGACATACCTTGGGAATACTGTGGGCGAGGGATTGAATACCGTTGTCCGTACCATGAATTTACTCATGGAGAAAACAGATTTTAAAAATCTTGGAAAAAGCATTGCTGAGGCAATCAACGGTCTTATGGATACGACCTCATGGGAAGAGGTCGGACGGTTCTTCGGCAATCGTGTAATGGTACTCTGGGACACGCTAAACGGTGCTGTACACGAATTAAACTGGGCGAGTATAGGAATATCTATAGCAGAGGTTTTAAACGGTGCATTTCGCCGTATAGACCTTACAGAGATAGGCGATACACTGGCGACATCGGTAAATGGCATTTTTACATCACTGAAGAACTTTACAGCTACTTTTGACTGGACTGGTTTTGCAGATAATGTAAGAAACGGCATATCTACGTTCCTAAAGGAAACAGATTGGAAGGCAAATGGTGAAGCTCTGGGAGAGTTTATCACAAAATTATGTGATATGCTTACAGACACGCTGACTGTAGATAACTTCAAAGAATTTGGAGAAGGTATTGGCACATTCTTATCAGAACTTCCATGGGGTACAATCCTGAAGACAGCAGCCATCACAATAGTTAACGCTATAGGTGGTTTAATGGCGGGATTGGCAAAAACACCGGCAGGCTTATTTGTAGATGGGTTAGTAGCTGTGTTTGGATCAGCAAAAATAGTTGGAATCCTGACAGCGGCATTTAAAACGCTGTTTGGAACAGCGGCGTCCAATGGTGCAGCAGGTGCGTTAGCTGCCCTAAAAGCAGCAGGCGTGTTCGCTTCATTTGCTTCAGCGATTGGGATCGGAGTGACAGCAGGAGCAGCCGCGGCAGGAGATTCAACAGCTTCAGATGATGAACTGAAAAGCACGCAGGAACTTTTGGCAAATTTCGCCTTAGTTCTCGATGATCTGAAAGAAAAGGGAATTGTCTCAGGTGCGGCAATGGATACTTTGCAAAAAAGTATCAGCACAATTTCCTCCGATACAACACCCGCAGGCACGATCAGTGCATTGAGAGACGCTTTAGTGGATGCAGGAGTATATTCTGATGATCTGGCGATGTCCATTTCAAACACAAACACAGACTTATCAGAATTGTACAATGTGATGGCAAATTCTACGGGTGCTATAGATGATGCAACGGGAAAAACGAAATCTTTTGCAACAGCAATTACCGGAGTAGATACCAGCCCACTTATTGATAAATTGGAATCTCTTAGGGGTACAATTTCAAAAGTTGAATTTGCAGACATGGTTGTAAAATCTGCAAATGCTATCGACGAGATGGGCGGCATCTGGGAGAACGGAAAACAGATCTTGGGAGAGAAAGCCCTTGCAATCTACGCAGAAATCTGTGATGGTCTTGAGCCGGATGAGAATGGATTCTATACGCTTGCCAGTGGTCAGATGGTTCAGTATGGTCAGGCAATCGAGGATTCCACCGGGACACTGAAGGAGAAGACGAAAGCTACACTGGACGAGGGGCTGAAAGCGGGAATCAATGAGTGTCTGCCGGAACAGAACCAGATTGGCGGCGAAATGGGAAACTATTTCGTTGAGGGGTATACCAGCGCGCTGATCGGAAACAGGCAACTGAAATCCGCTTATGAAGAAGCATTGAAAGGCGTTGATACGACAGTAGCTCAGGAGCAGGCAAAGACCACAGGTGAAGAACTGGGAAAGAATACCGGTGCAGGATTCCAGAAAGGTATTGATGAGGTTTCAGACAGCGTGAGCGATTCTGTCACTGGCATGATGGAGAAATCCGTTAAGGAACCGGCGCAGAAAGCCGTAGACTCTCATTCACCGTCAAGATGGTTTGCGCGGCTTGCTATATACTGTGGACAGGGATTTTCAAACAATCTTAATAACGCGTTTGCTTCAACGTTCTCATGGTTTGGAAACTTCAGGGCAAGAATCGTGAACAGCATTGGAAGCCTTTATACAGTTGGGTATAACTTCCTGATCGGCATGAACAATGGTATAGTGGCAGGTGCGCAAGTTATGTATAACAATGCCAAAATCATTGCTAATAACATCTCTAACATTTTCAGATCTGCATGGAAAATACATTCTCCATCACAGGTAGCAGGCGAAATCGGTGGCTATTATATGGCGGGTATGTTCAACAAAATGCAGGCTGGAGCTGATAAGATTTTAAGCATGTTCAATAACTTTGCAAGTCGTATTGGATCTACAAAGTTTGATGTGCCAAAACTGGACATTCCTGTATCATACAGTCCGGTAACATCAGCAGCATACCTTAATCAGGTGCCACTTATGGCTCAGGGAAAAGTTATCCCACCAAATACAGTCAGAGATTACAGCGCGGATAAGAACAGCAGGGCCTCTGATATTGAAAATGCAGTTGAGAAGGTGTTGTTGAGAATGAAAAATGATGATAACGGCTTCGGGAATGATGATTCTAAATACATCATCTTAAACATCGACGGTCGTGAATTTATCAGATGGATGCAGGCACAGAATGAACAGGATCTAAATCGTGGTGGTTCGGGATTATTCCCGTCGTCAGTATAGGAGGTGAGGGCATATATCCGGATTACAGAAAGCGGCAGTTAGTTCAGGGGCATTTCAGGGGTGGTTTTTAAAATTCGGGTCACAGAAACTGCCAATGGAATATATCATTAAAGGTGGGTATAGTAGCACCCCTAATCAGAGACAGGAATCAAATGCCTGGCAGGACACGAATGGGAAACTATACAGGGATACAGCATCGCATTACCGAACAAAGATTGAATTTAAGACAGTGGAAGGTATCACGTTAAGTGAGAAGCAGGAAATTCAGGGCATTATAAATTCTGCCATTACAGATAAGAAGCAGAGAAAAGGAACAGTTACATACTGGAACGAAGAAGAAAATGCCTATAAACAGGCCACTGTGTATATTCCTGACATTACCTTTGAAGTAGATGAAGTGGATGAAAAGCGGAAGACGATATATTACAAATCGATTAGAATCGCACTGATAGAGTATTAAACCAGAGTGCATGGGTGTCACAGCTCATGTGCTCTTTATTTTATATATGGGAGGACAGATATGGCAACATACACGTTTGAATCATTACTAAATAAAGCGGATGGGATGACTAAAGTCAATGAATATGTTGTGCAGGAAAAGACTTTGGAAATAGAAGGAGCGTCTTGGTATCATTACGCCGGAAATGCTGTGAATAAACTTTATATAAACGGTAAAGGATATATTGGATTCGGGGCAGATGTGGAACACTTAAAGATGTTCTGGGCTAAAGCGGCGAACAACATAAATGACGTATATAGGCAAGAAGGAGTTCTTGACACAGGAGCTAAATTCCTGAAATTGAAGTTAAAAGGAATATATAATCATTATTATGACAAATACGCATATGAATACGAAGTTTTTCTATTTGATGACGGGAATATATTTGTATATATAATTAAAAGTGCGAAGAATGAATACAATACGCTATTTGGAGATTGTGAAGTCACAAATGGAAAGACCACAGATATTGTGTTAGCAGAATACCATAGCGATTTTAAAAAATATCCTATCAGTAGACTTATTAGCAATGCTGGAATAAAGCCAAAAGTAATCCGCTCGAAATACACACCGATAAAAGAAGCAGGGGTAAGAATTAAGACAAACCCTGCAGCAGTATACGTCCCAAACGCATTAGATTGGTCGGAATTGTCGGTAGAATCCTATGACTCATCAGGAAACACGAATGCAGTAAGTAATTTTACATTTCCCGATGTTGATGTATCTACAGTTGGAACAAAAACTGTAAAATTATCATATAAAACTTATAGCGTGCCTGTTGAAATCACTGTAAAAGAGGATACAGTCTTAGAACTTACAAAGTTCAATCTTCGCGATCATTATCTTCTAAATGAAACACTAGAGATATATTCCGTAACGGCAGTATGGGATAGTGGAAAGAATGAAACATTGACTTCTGGATTTGATGTTTCTGGATTTGACAGCGCTACTCCCGGCACAAAGGAACTGACGATTTCATATAAAGGAGCAGCCACAACAAAAAGTATATATGTCGCAGCTACCGCTACGTTAACCATTGATGGTGCCAAGACCGAATACTATATAGGTGATGATTTTGAAAGTGCTAACGGCATTATTACATACGATGATGGAGAAGAAGAGAGTGTTTATGAATTAATATATTCTGGATTTGATAACACGATTGCCGGAGAACAGGTTATCACAGCGACTGTAAGAGGAGTAAGCACCACATACACAGTACACGTATCCGATACGGTTACTGCAAATATTGGGGCAAATGTAGAAACAGATGCCATAGCTTCGCTTAACCTGATTACTGGTCTATTAACGGTTTCGGGAACGGGCGATACAAAAGATATAGACACCCCAAGTTATTTTGGCGGTGGAATTTTTGACGGAAAAGGAGATCACTCTAGTCAAGTCAAAAAAATCGTAGTCCAAGAAGGTATTACTGGCTTAATTGGAGCTTGCTTTTATGGCATGTCAAATGTTACAGAAGTGTCACTTCCATCTACATTAAAGACAATAGGACAAAGCTGCTTTTCCGGCTGCTCACTAATTACAACATTATTACTTCCAGAGGGACTGGAAACATTGCAAGATGGATGCTTCTATAACTGTAGCGGATTGACAGAATTAACATTGCCATCGTCATTGAAAGAAATAACAGGAACCATAATCGACAATAAAAACGCAGTATTAACCATTCTGAGCAGAACTGTTCTGATTGGCGAATACTCGATTTATGTAAAGACAATTCGCGGATATATTGGTTCAACAGCAGAGACTTATGCAAATAGCAACAATATCCCATTTGAAGCAATTAATAATATTTTAAAGATTGAAATAATCAACTATCCATCAAAAACTTATCATGTCGGAGAAACGATCTCCAAAGCAGATTTAACTGTACAGATGACTCTTGAAGATGGAACTGTACAGGAAACAGATTTATATGAATTAAGCTATGATTTCAGTTCGACCGGGACAAAAACTGTAACGGTATTTATAGGAGATAAAAGTGATACGTTCAACGTTGATGTAACAACGTATAAACTTTCTGAGGTCGTTAATACTTTAACCGGGATGCAACTAATAGAGAATTCCGGACGGGATGAAGGAACAGACATACTGGATGGCGTTAGCTGGTTTAGATTCAACAATGTAATCACAGATAAACTCTATGTTAATGGAAACAACTGGATTGGATTTGGGGTATCTTCAGAGCAATTGAAAATTTGTAACCGCGATGGAGCTACGCATAATATTTACAGGATGGAAACTGAATTAGACGGAGGTATAAAACTTCTTAAAATCCGAGTAGAAGGATATACATATTTTGCAGCCTCTGAAGCGCACGAAAGTCAGATAAAATATGAATTATTCTTATTTGACAATGGTGATATGTACCTGAACGTAATTCAGTCTCCTATAGATACAAGCATCTATGCCGGAATATCCAGCTTGACTAGCAATGGCAAGACTACAAATTTGTCCTTGAATGGAGCTACGCCGGAAAGCCCAGTACAGGTGTCATTCATACACCAGGACGAATCTGGACTTGATTGGAATATTTCTTATAGGCCATATAGTCTTGCAACACTTGTCGGAATCAAAGTAGCACAGTTGCCCGATAAAACTAGGTATATGATTAATGAAACGTTTAAGTCTTCTGGGCTTATCGTTAATGTTGTCTATGATGATGGTAGTTCAGGAGTAATCAAAAAATATACCTTGTCATCCCCAGATATGACATCGTACGGTAGCAAAAGTATAACGGTGACATTTGAGAGTTTCACGACCACATTCGACATTATGGTTGTAGATGTAGCCAAAATCGAAGTAACAAGTCTTCCGACAAAAACGAGATACTATGAAGATGACGAATTTTTATCCAGTGGAATAATTGTATCTCAGGTATACACGGATGGGATTAAAGAAGAAATTGCGGGCTATTCTCTTTCAAGTCCAGATATGTCATCTGGTGGAGAGAAGACAATAACAGTAACTTATAATAAGTTTACGACTACATTTACAATCATGGTAATTGGTGTATCTGGGATAGAAGTCTCTAAAACGCCGATAAAGACAGAATATTACACAAACGACAGTCTCGATGCGTCCGGTCTTGAAGTGATATCCAAATACACAGACGGAACATCAAGGAAGCTGACAGATTATAGTGTATCAAAACTTGATAGTTCTTCTGCTGGCGAGAAAGAAATTTCCGTAACGCATAAAAATTATACAGCCACATTCAAAGTAACAGTGTATGAATTGAAAGGAATCCGAATTTCGCATTATCCAAACAAGATTTATTATAAAATTGGAGAAACATTCGACCCATCAGGGCTAACTGTTGTGGAAGTAAGGAATGATGGAAGTGAAAAAGAAATTACAGACTATACAATATCTGGTTTTGACAGTTCAAAAGCAGGGTCGAAGACCATAACAGTATTTTATAACATGACTTCTGACGGCATTACCAGATTTGTTGGTTCCGACAGCTTTCAAATTAAAGTAACAAACGATGGCAAAAATCCATTTGACAGCAATATAGGAGAAACTGAGGAAAATACAGAGCCAGTCTACGTGACAGTACACTGGATAGATGGAGAGTTTGAGGATCTGACTCATGAAAATGGCGGTATAAAAGCGAATACTTTTGTTCTTCAGGAGTCCATCTGTTCTGAGCAGTATTTTATATTCGGCGGTTGCATCTCCAACCAAGTGTCATTTGAAACAGGACACAAACAGTTCTGGGGGACAGATGAAGACTCATACCCGTCCGGCAGAATTGAGGTGTATCTGGAATGCAATAAAACACAGATCAAGGTATTCACAGGCAGGATTGCAAGTGCAGAGAGGACTTCTATCTATTCGACAAGGAAGATTGTAGCCTACGACTATCTGTATGATCTCAGAAACACAGATATTGCAAGATGGTACAAGAGCCAGATTGCCGATAAGAAGAAAAAACTTACACAGAAACAGTTCCGCGATATGTTGTTTAAATTCTTAGGCATTGAACAAATATCTACAAAGCTGCACTGGGATGATGCTTATGTGCCATATACAAACAATGCGAATGAAATAAATGCGGTTAATGTTATAAAAGACCTGTGCCTTCAGAATGACCGCTTTGGATGGATGAACAGGGACGGCAAGTTTGAATACCTAAAGCTTCGCCAAAACAGTCAGGAAACAGGCGAGACTATTTCAGGAAAGAAGATTTACAAATATTATGATAATGCAGAGGTCCATCTTGATACGTTCAAAAGCTTTTGGGCGAAAGAGGGGAGAATATGGTTTCCGCATACGATTTATACTGATCCGGATCCTAACAGAGCCTTCGGTTTCACGGCTGGCGAACCAACTGCACAGGAAGCATATGAAAACAATGTCTTCTATAACCGAAACAGCTTCTTTGTAGGGAATGAGGACTGGATGGATTATGTATGGAACGCGGACGAATATGGTGGAATCAGCAGAGAAAAGCCGATTATCAACATCTGCTATGGCACTTTTGTAAATCTGGATTTGCGAAAGTTTTACAGGGCGCAGGCCTACACAGTGGAAGTCATTGGAAACCCGCTCAATACAGTCGGACAGACAATAGAGCTGCGCAACACAAAGCAGGTGGAAGATGGGACAGAATTAGAGTGGTATGTACATTCTTACATCATGAGCAGGACTTTGAAGCTTGGAAACAGCCAGTTGATTGATTCTTACAGTGCAAATAATGCACCTTTTAACAGTAACAGCCGACAGCTTGGAAAAGATACACCTGAGATATCCGCGACCGTAAACCGCACCCGATCAGAAATGCCAGTGGTAAGCTATGGATTCTCGGATGGTACGAGCGATTTTACCCCGGCTGCTGTTTCCACTTCTGGAGGCGCCACAAAAAAGACAGCATTACGTTGTATGAAGCGTATCAAAAAAGACGATTATGATAAGCTTCCCGCAGCAGCTCGTACTAGGGGCGATACTATTTTCATGACATACAAGGAGAGTTAAATGGCAATAGAATATAAAGCTTTTTCCGGTGGAAGAGAAATAGATGGTTTTTATTCTGGTGGAAAAGAGATACAGGAAATATGGGGCGGTGACACACTTTTGTGGAGAAAGAAAGAGGATGTAGTTGAAGAAGATCCATGGTGGTTTGACTATGATCTGTATGCACGGTTTAAAAACCCTGCACCGTACAAGAGAGCAGAAGTTTGCTTCTCAGTACAAGCTAAATATGGAGTTCAATATGTCAATTTAGCATATGGATTTTGTGTGCGGGTGGTAAATGGAATATATATGGTTACAGCGGCGGCTGTGGACAATTCCAAGATGGAAGGGAGATATTACAATGGTGATACATCAATGGTTCCAACATGGAGGCTTACAACGGATACTGGCGATACGGAATTTGCGTATTCTGATTCTGCAAACTGGGATGACACCTTAAAAAAATACAGCCTTTATAATACCAATCCAGAAAACGTACCGTTTTACTCATGGGGCGGAGCATTTGAAGAGAAACCGTTTTGGTTTAAGGATAGTGACAAACAGGCAGGGGTGTTTGATGTAACTTCTCCTAAAATAGCGGGCAGTGATGAACCAGAAGGTAAATATTATTATTACCCATCCAGACTTTTTAACAGTGTTGGTGCTATGAAAAGATGGTTGCTTGACATGTATAATAATCCGGATAAATGGTGGACAGACAAATAGTTATGTATCAGGAGGATAAACATGATGAACATTCGAGCAGAGCCGTAGCAGGCTCTTTTATTATACCTATTTTACACACAAAGAAAGGAGAATCTTTATGTATGCAGTAAATGTAAAGGTATTACAGGAGACAGAAGATAAAAGAATTGTACAGGCATTTATCATAACCGATACGGTACCGGTAGAGTTACCGACCACTGGAAAGGATGTAACAGGCTTGCTTCCCAAGGACGTATTTGCCCCATTTTCGGTCATTTATGTGGTAGCCGATGTATCTGATAAAATGTTCATTGCAGATGAATCTGGCGTGTTTATCGCGCAGTAGGGGGGATTATATGTTTGATTTTATACAGATCATTCTTTTATTTTATAATCTTGCAGTAAAAAAGGCGAAAGCCTATGCAGATAAAGTCTTCGGTAAAGTCCCTACCGGTGGGCTGAAATGGATAGGGGCGGTGAATTACTATGCAGATCTGCCGAAGAATCCAGAGGAGGGCGAGTGCTACACAGTCAAATATCTTGGCAGCTCTGGCACTGAGGTCAGCGGAACCGAATATGCGTGGGGAAAACTAGATGGCACATACCAGTGGATTCCTCTGGGACCTGATATTGATATCAGCTTGTATGTGAAAAAAGCGGATGCGGACAAAGCATACCAGCCGAAGGGTTCATACCTGACTGCTGTTCCACAGGCGACAGCGAATACCTTAGGGGGCATTAAGGCAAAAGCGAAGTCTACAGAATCTGTTGAAGCGGCAATCAGTACAGACGGAAAGATGTATGTCCCGGATATGAAAACATCCGTGGACAATACTCTCACGAAAAGCGGATCTGCTGCAGATGCAAAAAAGACCGGTGACGAACTGGCAAAGAAAGCAGGTAAAGTAAAACCGGCAAAAGCAGGAAACCTTGCATCCCTGGATGCATCCGGGAACCTTACAGATTCCGGTATGAATCCTATTTCAATCAGTGTAGAACAGACCACACTGAAGATTAAATACTAAGGAGACATGAAATGAATTTTTTGGATAGCAAAGATTTGAATGGTACCGCGTATTATTTTCACAGTACCGATGGTGACCGTTATTATGAGGGCATGAACCTCGCTGTTAAGTTCGCAGAAGAAATTAAAAAGTATTCTGACATCTGGCAGTGGATCAAAGCCAGAATCAAGGCAGGGAACTTTGCGGGTATTCATGTAAATGATTATATCCGCTGGCAGACCACAGATAACAAATGGATTGAGTCACGTGTTGCTGGTATCAACACCTACAGGAGATATGGTGACCGTGAAGTGCCAAACCATATTGACTTTATCAGTAAAGACCTGTGGCCGACACTGCATGTAATGAACCCGGTTAATTACAACAACGGTATCATCCCAACTGAGAACCTGTCCGGTGACGGCACGAAAACAGCTTTTGTACTGACAAACGAAATGGCAGCTGTCGCAAGCGTGACAATCGGGGGCACTGCTACAACGGCATACACCTATGATGCAGACACACATACAATTACATTTACTGCTGCACCGGCAGCAGGCACAAACAATATTGTAGTAACCGGAACTGGTTCCGAATACCCGTGGTTGGCTTCAGACCTGTATTTGTATGCGAACAGTTTAAAGGGTCATGTGGCAGGCGGTACAAGCAAAACATCACCGGTAAAACTGGTAGATTATACAAAAGACGGTATCTGGTCGAAACTTCCGGAAGCCTTAAAATCTGTAATTGTGACCAAACGTGCATTACTTCCTCAGCGATATTCAGCATCCGGGGTGTTATCGAATAATAATTCCTGGGGCTGGCAGGATATGGGTAAACTCTGGATCCCGTCCGAGGTAGAAGTGTACGGATGTGGCGTGTGGGCCAACAACGCACTAGATAAAGGCGGATTTGTCCAGTATCCAATATTCAATTGCAATATGAGGCGTGTAAAAGGACTGGGTGACGGAGGTGGCCGCGCCTGGTGGCTGATCTCTGCTTGCGCTGGCACCACCGGCAGCTTCTGTGGTGTCTCCAACGGCGGTAGTGCCGCCACCGCCATTGCTTCCGGCACCTGGGTGGGGCTGCCCGTCTGCTTCCGTATCTCATAAATCTTTTAGAAATCCGGGGGCCTTGTGCCCCCGGTAAGAGGTAAATGAAATATGAGTAACGTACTTGAAAGGTTTCGTGGTATCTCAGAAATGGAGTTCTACCAAAATGCCATAAAAATACGACACGAGATGTCACACTTTCTTATGAGCGAAAAGAACATACCAAAACGCTGGCGATCCATTTATGCATATCCGATCGTTAATAAGGTACAGGAGATGATTGACACAATCATAGATGCAAACAGAATTGTTGCATATTCTCCAGAGTTACTGAACGCCAGAAAGCAAGGTTTTCAGGATGCTATCGAATTAACCGATAAAATCTTTGAACGACTTCAGGGAGCTGTGCAGGACGTGTGGTGGGACATGCTACACAGTGAGCCGGGCAGTCCGGGATACCAGAACCGATTACGTATTGAGAAACATGTTGCTGAAATAGGAGTTCTTCTGGAATATGAAGAACGTCTGTTAAAAGGCTGCAAATATAAATCGAAACTTGTAAAAAGAAAATAAAATATAGTGGTTATATTCTGCATAGTGGCCGCAACAACTGGTGGCTGATCTCTGCTAACGCTGGCAACACCAGCAACTTCTGTAATGTCAACAACAACGGTAATGCCAACAACAACATTGCTTCCAACACCTGGGTGGGGCTGCCCGTCTGATTCCAAGAAAGAAATCTGATTCCATGTCACTACAGTAGGGTCCAGTATAGAGTAGGCTCTTCGGAGCAGAAAACAAGTACCCTTTTAAGAGTATTTCTATGGAAGGAGAATATAACCGTCCTGCAGTAAAGCAGGTAAATATGTGCCTTGACGCGGTTGGCCGGACGCTTCTTGCATGGTCAGGGATGGCGATAATATAGGCTGCTTGGAATCCAGCTAAGTACCTGATTACATGACCAGTACCGCAAAGGAGAACACAACGCGCCCCTACAATAACACTCCGCGAGGCATCTTTATAAAAACAAAAGAGGACTTACTAATTTGAATAGTACTGAACGTCATGAAGCCAGGTACCAACGAAGAAAAGCTGCAAGAGAGGCGAAAAGACGCAAACACCTCGATCAGTATGACAACTTCAACAACGTAGCCTCGGTTCCAGCTCTTATGAGAGCACATTTTGATTCACGAAAAGGCGTTATGTGGAAGGCTTCAGTAGCCAGATACAATGCGCACTTTATTAAATACGCTGTAATCCAATCCAGAGATTTATACACTGGCAAATTCAAATGTTCCGGTTTCTTTATATTCTGGATCATTGAACGGGGTAAAAGAAGGCACGTACATAGCCTACACTATGCGGAGCGCGTGATCCGTCGTTCCTGTTGCATCAATGCTATTGTACCTATTCTTTCCAGTGGGTTGATATACGATAATGGAGCAAGTCTGAAAGGCAAAGGTGTATCGTTCTCAGTGATGAGATGCGCGGTACATTTACACCAGTATTTCAGGGAAACTGGCAGTAATGAAGGTTACATTCTGACTATTGATTTTAAAGGCTATTTTGACCACATTTTACACAAGCCTCTGATGGAGAATGTTATAGACCGATATATCTTAGACCCGCAACTAAATGCCCTTGTAAAGCAGTTTATTTCTGCTTCAGATATGGAAACGGACAGTGAGAAAGGAAAAGGACTGTATATCGGACCAGAAGACAGTCAGATATATGCAATATCGTATCCAAGTTCTATAGATCATCATATAAAAGATAAATGGGGACTTAGATTTTATGCTAGATATAATGATGATTCTTATATCATGCTGAAAAGCAAAGAGAAGTTGCTGGAATATAAACAGCAACTTTTTAGCTTGTATGATGCGCTCGGTATTATTCCGAACCAGAAAAAGACGCAGATCATAAAAATCAGCAGAGGATTTACGTATTTAAAAACCAAATATTTCTTGACCGAAACAGGGAAGGTGATTATGAAGCCAGACCACAATGCCATAGTCAGAGAACGTAGAAAGCTGAAGAAGCTAAAGAAGTTTTACGATTCTGAAATTATGACATTACAGCAGATCTGCCAGCAATATATGTCATGGCGAGGTGCCATCCTGAAAAAGGATGCATTCCGGTCTGTTAAGAATATGGATAAGCTTTTTTATTCACTGTACCATGTAAGGCCATGGAGATATAAAAAAGATAAGAAACGGAGGGGTAAATATGAACAGAGAACAGCTTAATGGAGAGATTGTAGCACTCAAATCTTTATTGCAGGATTCAGACTATCAGCTCATAAAGCTGATTGAGAATCTTGCAGGATGCACGAGCATTTTTGAGATTCTTGCAACATTCAAATCTTTTCTTGCAGAGTTTGGAGAACTGGTGAACAGTCGAAAAGCTTGGCGGGAAAAAATCAATTTGATTGAAGCAGAATTAGAAAAAATGGACGCTGCTGAAAAAGAGCAGATGGCTACACAGAACAATGAGAGGTAAGAGAGGATCATAACATGTACATTGACCAGAGTACGATCATAACTGCGGCAAGTGTTATTACCGCAATCACTGTAATTTTTTCTGTGGTCTTTGCAATCTATCGGTGGTACTTAAAACAGAATCATCAGGATGTAGAGATTAAGGCGCTTAAAAAGGAACAGTGTCTGTTAACCTATGGTGTTCTTGCTTGCTTAAAGGGTCTGAAAGAACAGGGGTGCAACGGACCCGTAACAGAAGCAATTGACAAGATCGAGAAACATGTCAACCAGGCAGCACACGAACAGGAAGAGTAGGAAGTGATTAAATGATAAAATGGCTGAAGAGGACTATTTCCAAAATCGGAACACTGAATATTGTTCTGATTCTGGTCGGGTCCTTTTTTGTGTGGTTTAACTGGCAGATGATATTACTCTACCAGGAATGCGGAAGTATGCCGGAAAGCTACGCTTGCGCAGTTGTAGCAGCCACAATTGGAGAATGCGGTATCTGTGGATGGATTCGCACGAACAAAGATAAAAAGCAGGACAGAAAGTGGCAAAAGGAAGATGAACGGAAGCAGCGGAAAAACGCTGCTTCTGATAACAACGAAGATTATGAAGGAAATCCAATAAACCCAAATGAAACAGGAGGAAAAGGCTAATGATGATGAGTATTGAGACATTTTTAATGTTACTGTTAACAGTATCTATTTTAACCGGTCTGGTTACTGAAGGAATCAAAAAGCTGGCAGATGAAGCAGGCGAAACCTACAAACCGAACCTTTTAGCGGGTGCGGTATCTGTAGTTTTATCTGTGCTGGTATCCGTTGGCTATATCATTCTTACAGAAACACAATTCACTGATAAGATGGCTGTAATTTTAATCGCCTTAGTTCTGCTGTCTTGGTTATGCTCTATGCTTGGTTACGACAAAGTAATTCAGTCTATTATGCAGATCAAGAATCATCAGAACCCGGAACAGAAAGAGTGACGCTATGAATAAACAAAATATCGCAGTGCTCAGAAACATAATCTATGCAGTAGAAAGTGGCGGTCAGATTTACGGTAATGCAGATTATTCCTGTTTTATCGGCGCTGGCGCCAACAATTCAAATGAGAAAGCAATTACCATTGGTGCAGGTCAGTGGTATGCAGACGAAGCGAAAGAGTTACTGTACCGGATTCAGAGAATGAACCCGGCGTTATTCAAAAAGATGGATACACAGGGACTGGAAGCGGATCTGCTTATGAAAAGCTGGGCGAGCTACACAGTTCGTCCGGGCAGTGATAAAGCAAAATGCATTGTCAGCATTATCACTACAGATCTCGGAAAGAAGTGTCAGGATACCTATATGGAAGACCAGATTGTAGCATACTGCACTTCAATCGCGAAAAAATATGGGGCAATGCAGGACGGTGCCATGATGGAGTGCATCAATATCTTACACCAGGGCGGCAGTGCTGCACTGGATAGAATCCTGTCTAAGACTTCCAAACCCTATACTGCAGACAAGATTTACAGCACCTTATGCTTAGATCCGGCAGATCATTCATGCGAAACACAAGTAGGCGATTATGTTGACCGACAAAAAGCAGTTATCAGCATGATCCGTAAATATGCGGTAAGTGAAAAGACCGCGAAAGCTAAAAAGGAGGAAATGACAGTGGCGAAAACAGATTTGCAGAAGTTTAAGGATCTCGGAAATTATTATGCAAATAACGGTGGCACAAAACCGTATCTGGAGAAAAGGACAGAAGCATATCTTGATGATTTTACCAAAAACGCGGGCGATAACAACTTCACTAAGTTTGCCAGAGATGTAAACAACTGGGGTCAGCCCGGTTGTCAGGGACAGCCTTGGTGTGCGGAATATCAGTTCTGGAAACTTGTACAGGTGAAAGGCATCAAGAAAGCCTTACAGATCATGGGTGGCGGGTTCTACAACTGCCAGTCCATTACTACCCACGCAAAACAGGCGGGTACATGGCATCTCACACCGAAAGAGGGCGCATTGGTTATCTTCCGTAATGGCTCACACGTCGGATCCGTGGAGTCTTTCACATCTCAGCGCGTCAATACCAATGAAGGTAATACTTCCAGTGCGCCAGGCGTAGTGGCAAATGGCGGAGCTGTGAGGAATAAATCTTACGCTATTAATGATCCGAACATCGACGGATACGTATGGATTGACTGGGATGGTGCGGGGGTGTCTGCTACACAGAGCTGGAAAGCTACAGGAACCGCGACAGCGAACGTGGATGAACTCTACGTACGTGAGACACCAAACGGTTATATCTTAGGGCAGATCAACACAGGCGATCGCGTTGAGGTGGACGGAAAAACATCTGGAAAGTGGACGCATGTTAAGGTTGCTGGCATCGGAATCGGTTGGATCTATACTACATACCTCACAAAAGATGGTACAGCTACATCCAAGCCTAACACAATTAAGAACAAACAGAATATGGACGAAAAGCTATTCGATGCGAAAGCAACTGCAAAGACAGCAGTGCGCACCTGGGCGGGTAGCGAATACCCTACCATTAAGAAAATACCATATCTTGGTAAAGGCAAGAGCGTAGAAGTAATGAACTATACTCAGAAAGATGAAACCGGTCACAAGTGGTATTTTGTCAGAATCAATAAGAAGTATTTAGGATTTGTAGACACTAAGGATATTAAGAAACAATAATATAAGTAGAAACAGGCTCCTGAGGGTAATCCTCAGGAGCTTTTTTAGTTTACATAAAATGTAACAAAAAGCGTAACAATCGCGTAACATTAGCATTTTTAAACGTTACAATGTTACAAACGAGTGTAACAAAGTAACACCGATGTTACATTTTTTGTTACGTCGGAAACGCTTGATTTTACTGGCTTTGTAAGGGTTTGTAACATTGTAACATTATTTTCTAATAGACTTATACAACAGATGGATTAGGGGATTATAGTACTCTCTATTCTCTCTAATTCGTACAGGTCTATACGCGCGTGAGAAGTTTGATACATTTTGCGAAGTTAAATAAAATTGACTAAATCTATTGACAAGTAAAATATTATTGACTATAATTCATGTAACAGTTAAAAATATTTGACTTAAAGAAAAGAGGACAAACATATGACAAACAAGGAATTAAGGGAAAGCGGTTTCCTGAAAACAGAGTTCGGATCAAAGATGCAGGAGTGCATCACTGCTTGGGATCACTGGATAACGGAACTCGGCAAATTTGCATTTAATGTATCAGGCCGAGAGTACCAGCACGCAAGAAGAGCTGCGAACTGGTGCCAGGCACAATGGGAAGTCTATCAGCTCGCTATGCGTCAATTCTACGGAATTGAATATAGTTTTAGCAGGACAGACAAGTGCTTTGGAATCTATACGGAGGATGGCGAAGAGTACCTGTTTAAGATCAACAGAAAGAAAACTCCGAGCATGAGTTGGGCGGCAAAGATTTATTCTTACGAAATGAAAGAGGATGAATCAGGATCTCTGGATGTTACTGAGTACCTTACAGGTGATTCTCTGAAAGAGATTTACAGAAAAGTATTGTCGGCTTGTAAAAGTCGAAGCTGTACACTTGGAGCAATCTATAAAAACTGTAGACCGGGAGAGGTGTACGCGGATGATGCTACTAAGATGGAAACTTTAAGTGAGTATCAGATCCTTAAAGGTGAACTCGGTGGCATTATAGTATACCGAAAAAACAAGTCTAAAATTTGTTATGTTAGAGAGAATGTCAAAAAGGAGGCGTAATTATGTGGGAAGTTTATCTTTACAGAGGTGCAGTGACTCAGCATTTTGTTGAGTGCGAATCTGACAAAGCAGCGGAGGAACTCTGCGAGGCTTACGGATGTACATATCTTGATGAGCATGGTGTGGAATGGGGCATGGATTATCGAGAGGTGTGTGCATGAGTACTGAAAGATTTTATCTGAGCCAGAACACAATAGGGTGTTATTTAATCTGTGATCGGCAGAGAGCTATCCCGCCTCTGCCGGGGCAGCATTACGGATTCTGTAAAAAGTGGCTGGCTCAGAAGTATGTAAACGATCTTAATGCGGGCATTGAAACACCAGAGAGCTTGTACGCGGTGTGGAATGCAGGAAACAGGAGGATAAGGTAAATGGAAACAGGAGGATAAGGTAAATGGTAAGAGAAGTGATAGGGGACTTACTGGAGAACAGATCAGATGTTATCTGTCACCAGACAAACTATGTGGGAGTTATGGGTGCGGGAGTTGCACTGGCTATCAAAACCAAACTGCTGACACAGGAGCAGTATGAAGAGTATCAGACCTTTTGCGATATGTATGGTTCCGGTGCTTTGGGGTTAGTACAGTTCATTCAGGTACGTGATGGAAGATACGTGGCTAACCTATTCAGTCAGAGTGAGTTTTTGAGCAAATCTAATACAACATTCACGGACTATGATGCGCTTGAAAAGGCGCTGCGAACGGTAGAAATATTTGCAAGGGAGCACAAACTGACTGTGGTGCTTCCAGGACGCATCGGTTGTGGTATTGCTGGCGGCAGTTGGGACAAAGTGCTCTCGATCATTATGAAAGTGTTCAAGCCGTCGCCGGTTTTATGCACGGTGTGCTATAAAGAGTCAGTAATGTAGGAGGTATGGTAATGGCAAGGGGTAAAAAGCTTTCACGGATAAGAGCATGGGTAGACGATCATGCAGAGGGGATGTTCTCAGGTGATAGAGAATATTCGTGGGATGCCATAGGAGGTGTGATTATGTTCCATACAGGAATTTTTAGGGGCACGACTATTCAATATAAAGGCGGTAACTATGAAGTTTCGTGTCCGTCGTGTAATTTGAATGGTCTATACAGATCACAGGTAGCAGTCATAAATGGGGTTTTGATCCCATTAACCCACTATGCTTATAAAGAAGTCAAATGAAGGAGAGAAAAAAATGAGCATATTTCCAGTTATAACCAAGGAAAAGCAACAAATGTATGAGGATTTTTGCAAAGTGAATAATCCGGTCGGTATCCCCTGTATCTGCGGGTATTGTGGCAGAGCTTGCAGACAGATGGGATCCGAAGCTGATACAGCAAACTGTATGGAATGCGGATTGTCAGTGTTCGCATCTACTGTAGATGCAATTAAAAAACGACACGACGAAAAACAACGAGCAGGAATCCGGGGCTTGTATGATTTTGATGTTACGTACATTCGGAATAAATTAGGGGACAAAGGTGTAAAGGTCGAATCCACGTATATTGAAAAGGTTTTAAAACACTTAACTGAGGAGGCAAAAAGCACAATGGTAAAAGAGTCATTAGTTATTAAAAGGGGATATGTTTATAAGTTTGAGCCAAAGTCTGAATGTGCATCTGATGTTTTTGCACTGGCAATATCATCAGATGCGCGCGGCGCGGATAACATTGTAAATATTATTCTGTTATCGAAAGAACCTACACCAGAGTGTGTGACGATTCGCAATTCAAAATTCCCAAATGACGTTATGTACTGCAATTGTGGGAAAGTCACATTTTCTGAGAGAACACGACTCACAGAAGAAGTGACAAAGGTATCAGATAAAAAGATGGCAAAAATCAGTCTTCTGATAAGCCGTGGTTTGGGTATCCATCCAGAATATGAAGAAGCAAAGAGTCAGGTTTACAAGGAAATGTATGATGAATTACTTGAGAGGATGGTGAATAAAAATGGCAAAACAGATATTGACGAGGATTAAGGACGCACTGCAGTCTTTGAGCGAATCAGAGGATAGCAGCTACACAAAGGTGATGGTTCCCTGGAAACAGGGAACCGGTTTTTCAGTTGAATGCGAACGCTATGCGGGTGCTCCTCTGGAGTATCAAGTCTACTATCGAGTGCATGGTAAAGATGTGGACTGCTGCACCTTATATGACTATCCGGATGCGCGCGAGGAGAAGTCACTGAAAGAGTTTGTAGACATGTACAGGTGAGGTGGAATCGTGAGACTGATTGATGCGGACAGGTTGAGGAAAATATTTGAGGATGGAGAGTGTCCTTGCAAATTACAATATACATTACTGGGAATTGTAGATGTACAGCCGACAGCTTTTGATGTGGACAAGGTTGTTGAGCAGTTAAAACAATTAAAAATGAAATACTTCTTAACAATTGCAAATACGGGAGATGCCGATAAAGATTGTGCTTATAAAAACATTGCAAATACAATTGATAGAGCAATCGAAATTATAAAAAGTGGTGGAGTTGAATGAATAAAGTATCAGGTGAAATTTTAGAAGAATTAAGAGATAGCATGGCAGGAAGAAGATACAGGCATTTCAAAGGAAGAATCTACATTGTTACTGATCTTGCAGTGCATACAGAATCTGATGAAATCATGGTGATCTATAAATGTTTTGCGGACCCAATTGTAACATACTGCAGACCGTTAAGTATGTTTACGAGTGACGTGGACAGAAAGAAGTATCCAAATGTGAAGCAGAAAAAAAGATTTGAACTACTTTCGAGAACACGGGAGAACTATACTATATGAGAGAAATTCTTTTTAAGGCAAAGAGAGTTGATAATGCCGGATGGGTCGAGGGATACTACACGGAATGCAGGGGCAAGACATTCATTGGCATTGATGTATCCATTGGCATTGATATATTTGAGGTTTTTTGTACTCCTGTAATTAGGTGGTTTGAAGTTGATCCAAAAACCCTTTGTCAGTTCACTGGATTTTGTGACAAGAAAGGGAAGAGAATCTGGGAAAATGACGTCCTAATGGCGCACTTGGACGAATCTTATCCAGAAGATATGACATACGAAACCATTGAATGGGGCACTGCCGGATGGGTAATGCATGAAACTAATAGCATAGATAGACAGTATCTCGATGAGTTTGATACAAAACATTTTGAGGTGGTTGGCAGCACCTTCGACAATCCAGAGTTATTACAGGAGATGAAGAATGGTTGAGTTAGCAAAAACGATTTTTATGGCAATAGGTATATTCACAGTTGGTCTTATGATTTACGTAGTAGCCTGCGAGATAATCGACAAATTCAGCAAGTGGCGCAAGAATGGCTGTAAGATTAAATGTCTTTGTAAACCACATGTATATGAAATTGAGTGGCATTGGGTAAATGATGGAGAAACTCTTCTGGTATGCAAGAAATGTGGTAAAAAGAAAAAACTGTTTATTGATTTTGATTCCTTTAGGAAGTAGTGCATTAGGAGGATTAATCATGGAAGAATTAGTTGAAATAATTAACTTGGCAATGGAACAGTTCAAGCAGGAATACGGAGATGACGCAAAACTTGAAGATGGGGACGAAATTGTCGCAGTATTAAATAATTGCGCACTCATCATATCTCTTGAAAATGGTGAACTGAAAACACGATTTGTCGGCGGAAAACCATATTACATTGATAGATCATTAAGTATTTATAGGGGGGATTAATATGAAACCAGAAGAAGCAAAAGATATATTATCCGATCTGAGAGACCGGCATTTATGCTTCTTGGGAGATTCAGAAATCAAAGAAGAATGGCAAAAGGAATATTTAAAAGAATCACGGGCGTGTGATTTTGGGGCAAAGGCATTAGAAAAACAGATTCCGGTGAAACCAAATAATATAAAATCTATTTTTGATTTTTCCGGCAGATACTATACGACAAAGGGAAATTGCCCAGTTTGTAATAGAGAGGGACTTTATAAATCAGATTTTTATTGTAATAAGTGCGGACAGAAATTAGATTGGGGTGAGGAAAATGGCAGATAAAACATGCAAAACTTGCATTGAAAACGATAATGGTCTTTGCGACCGTAAAGGGATTCTTGTAAAAGACAGCGGCGTTTGTGAGAAACACATCAGTGGATATAACTGGGCTGAATTAATCATGAAAAGATTTATGAGGGTTAATTAAAAAAGGAGAAACGGATAATGAAAGTAGAATTTAAAATGGAAAAAGCAACTAAAAACACAATCAAATTTAATGAGGTTCTGGAAAATGAACTGAGCGCGCCTAAGATCGGAACGTTGTATGTGCAGAAAGCTACACTGGGCAGTATGGGCTGGTCCGAAGGCGCCACCCTTGTTGTTGACTTAAAAGTAAAAGAACAGTAGGAGGAAAGAGTTATGGGGACTGCAACATTAAATTTAAAGATTAACGGTCTGGCGAGTATCAGTTGTTCTGGTGATCCAGAATTTGTGCAGAATGAAAGAAAGCAGTTTAATGATCTGGTTAAAGGGATTTGTTCTATTGAGTCACCGTCTGTCGCGCCAGAACATAAGCCATTACTTGTCCCACAGCTGACTTGTAAGTTAAGCATAAATGTAAGCAGTATGTATCATCTGAGTACATTTTTACAGTCATTACAATCCGGAAAGTTACATCTTAGCATGGGCGATGTGATTGAGATTCCTCTCGCGGACGGAACTACAGATGAGTTTGTGATGACTCAGGAAGATGATGAGGCGTATCGTTTTGAGAGCGTGGACTGCATTTTTGGAAAGTGTATCACCAGAGACAAAGCGGACGAATCATTTGAGAGATATTACGACTTGCTGCCGAAAGAGCTGAGAGACGAAATGATTCTGACCAAAAGAAGGTATCGTAACAGAGATGGTGAGGAAAGAGAGCAGGAGAGTTTGTTGTTTCTTCCATCAGCTCCTGAGGTATTTGATCCAGAGAATGTACATGGTGACAATGGCTTATATGAACAAATGGAGTGGTATAAAGATCGTCGGCATAGAATGCGCAAGCTGTGTAAGCTGAGTGAGGGTACAGTGAGCTGGTGGCTGATCTCTGCTGGCGCTGGCCTCACCAGCAACTTCTGTTATGTCGCCAGCAACGGTATTGCCGCCTCCAACATTGCTTCCGCCACCTGGGTGGGGCTGCCCGTCTGCTTCCGCATCCGAAAATCCAAATAGTTCCGGTGCATTGCGCCCTCACGGTAAAAGCGGGCTACACAAATAAAAAATACCAGGCGGGTTATTGACCTACCTGGTATTTTTGTTACTCTTTTAAGCTAACGGTTAAAATGAATGAGTTCTTGACCCATTTGAGTTCGACCGTTCGCGCCAAAGTGGACCTGGCGGGAATTGAACCCGCGTCCGAAAGCCTATTCATTGAGGCATCTCCCATCACAGTCGCTGTTTTAACATTCCCTTGGATGTACGCCCACCGACAGGCTTACAACCTTAGTAGCTTCATGATACATCTACCGGGGCAAAGCTTACCCGGCAAGGTTTCTCACATGGTCGACGTCAGATTCCTGAAGTGTGAGTGCATCAGGGCTGACGAGCAGCAATTAGGCTGCTAACGCGTACTGTTCGTCTGCGTTTATATTTAGTTTCCCGGTTGGTACGCAGTCTGGGAGTCTGCGGATGGCTTCCCCAACTTCAAAGCCCCCGTCGAAACCAGTACAAGCCCTGAAAATGAGTCTGCAACGCTGTTTTTTCATAAAACAGCACTGGTGATGAGACGAAAGCACTTTTTAATATTGATATATCATTCATTATATAAGATATATCGACTGATTAACAGTATAGAAATAAAAACAGAATTTGTCAAGAAGATTTTTATATTTGAGGCTATTTGGTGTTGTGAACAGCAATACTTATAATTTTTCTGTCATATGTTCACAAATCTTACATAAATCTCTGCTATAGTAACCATATGAAAGATAAAATCTGTTGCTGAGGGCGATTTTCCCGGATTTTGCGCTGTGGCTGTAAAGGCGCTGAACAGTCGTGGATTTTAACAATACTCGGAAAACAGTATAAATAAAAAGTAAAAACTGTTTCGGAAAATAATGAAGAAAAACGGAGGGGATCAAATGGATACATTAAAAATCCTGGTGGTGGATGATGAGAGCCGCATGAGAAAGCTGGTAAAGGATTTCCTGACAAAGAAGAATTTCCAGGTACTGGAAGCCGGTAATGGTGAAGAAGCCATGGATATCTTTTATGAGGAGAAGGACATCGCACTGATCATTTTGGATGTCATGATGCCGAAGATGGATGGATGGGAAGTTTGCCGTGAGATTCGCAAGAACTCAAAAGTTCCGATTATTATGCTGACTGCAAGAAGTGATGAGAGAGATGAGCTTCTTGGATTTGATCTGGGGGTAGATGAATACATCTCTAAACCATTCAGTCCGAAAATCCTTGTTGCAAGAGTGGAGGCAATTCTGAGACGTACAGGTCAGAATAATCCGGAAGATGTGATTTCAGCAGGTGGCATTGTTATAGATAAAGCAGCACATCTGGCTACTGTGGATGGTAAGCCTATGGAACTGAGCTTTAAGGAATTTGAACTTCTGACATATTTTCTGGAGAATCAGGGAATCGCACTTTCCAGAGAAAAGATCCTGAATTCTGTATGGAATTATGACTACTTTGGAGATGCCCGTACGATTGATACCCATGTTAAGAAGCTCAGAAGTAAAATGGGAGATAAAGGTGAATATATAAAGACTGTATGGGGTATGGGATACAAGTTTGAGGTAGACGAATGACAGGAAACGGAAAAACAGATAAAAAATTTCATACTCTGCAACATCAGATTTCAGTAGTGTTTATATGTCTGTTACTGCTTTCGATCTTTACCATTACTCTGATCAATGGTCTTTTTCTTGAAAAATATTATGTATCCAAAAAAGTAGAAGTGCTGGAGGAGGCAAAAGAAGTGCTGTCTCAGATGAATCTGGATGACATCCTGCAGTATGATACAGATATAGAAGAGGACAAAAAAGGGGCAACAGATGAGATTTCGGATGAGATTGAGAGGAGCAGTTCCAGAAATAACCTTACCTGGATCATAGTAAATGAGGAAAACAGCGGTTATTATTACTGGGGAGAGAATAATATGGCAAAAATGCTCCGCAGTAAGCTGTTTGGGTATATTAATAACCTGGATCAGGATATGCAGCACAGTCGTGTGCTCAAAAAGACAGATACCTGTACCATGTGGCAGGTGCATGATCGCTTTGCAGGCATGGAATATGTGGAATGCTGGGGACAGTTTGATAATGGTTACTATTTCCTGATCCGTTCTCCTCTGGAAAGTATTAAGGAAAGTGCATCTATTTCCAACAGTTTTTACTTCATTGTAGGAATAATCATAATTGTGGTCAGCGGTATTGTGATTCTTGTGATGACAAATCGTATTACCCGCCCGATCAGTGAACTGACCAAATTATCAGAGAAGATGTCTGATCTGGATTTTGATGCCAGATATCAAAGCAGGGCAGGTAATGAGATTGATGTACTTGGCGATAACTTTAACAAAATGTCCAGAAAACTTGAGAGCACGATCTCAGAGTTGAAATCGGCTAATAACAAGCTTCAGAAAGACATAGAAGATAAGATTAAAATTGATGAGATGCGTAAGGAATTTCTTGATAATGTTTCTCATGAGCTGAAAACTCCTATTGCATTGATCCAGGGATATGCAGAGGGGCTGAATGAAAATATTTCCGATGATCCGGAAAGCAGGGAATTTTACTGTGAAGTTATTATGGATGAGGCTTCAAAGATGAACAAGCTGGTCAAAAACCTGCTGACGCTGAATCAGCTGGAATCCGGTAAAGATGCCCCGGTGATGGAAAGATTTGACATTGTATCTCTGATCAGGGGTGTACTTGGTTCCATGCATATTATGATCGAACAGAAAGAAGCAACTGTGATTTTTGAAGAAACAGAACCTGTATATGTATGGGCGGATGAGTTTAAGATTGAAGAGGTTGTGACCAATTACACAAGCAATGCACTGAACCATCTGGACGGAGAACGAAAAGTAGAAATTAAGGTTCTTCAGGAAGAGGACTGTGTGAAAGTAACCGTATTTAATACAGGTACTCCGATTCCGGAAGAGGATATCCCAAATCTCTGGAATAAATTCTACAAAGTAGATAAGGCCCGGACAAGAGAATATGGCGGAAGTGGTATCGGACTTTCAATTGTTAAGGCAATCATTGAGAGTATGAACCAGAAATATGGGGTATGCAATTATGATAATGGCGTGGAGTTCTGGTTCACTCTGGATTGCAGGCAGTGATAAGATATCCGGGTATTGTGAACGGAGTGAACAGTAACCGGTAGTATGACCGGAATAAAAACAGACAGAAGCAAAGAAAGCACTTTGCAACTGTCTGTTTTTGGGTTATACTGTATTGGAGCGTTTTGATCGGATATTTTATTCCGGTCTGACATGTGATCCGGAAAACCTTTGGATTACCATAATGAGGAAAACAGATAATGACATCAGGAGGATAACATGATTGCAATAATTGACTATGATGCCGGAAATATTAAAAGTGTAGAAAAAGCACTTCATTATCTTGGGGAAGAAACAACAGTAACCCGCGATCCGCAGACTTTGTTAAATGCGGATAAAGTAATCCTGCCGGGCGTGGGAAGCTTTGGACAGGCGATGGAGAATCTTCATACATACGGACTTGTACCTGTGATCCATGAGATTGTAGAGAAGAAGACGCCATTTCTTGGAATCTGCCTGGGACTTCAGCTCCTTTTTGAAAGCAGCGAGGAGACACCGGGGGTGGAAGGCCTTGGAATCCTGAAAGGGAAAATTGTTAAGATTCCGCCTGCGCCGGGGCTTAAGATTCCACATATGGGATGGAATTCCCTGCATTTTCAGAATAATGGCAGACTGTTTCAGGGAATCCCGGAACAGACCTATGTATATTTTGTGCATTCCTATTATCTGCAGGCAGAGGAGCCTGAGATTGTAAAGGCTACTACAGAATACAGCACCTGTATTCATGCTTCCGTAGAAAAGGACAATGTATTTGCCTGCCAGTTCCATCCGGAAAAGAGCAGCAAATGGGGACTGAAGATACTTGAAAATTTTGCTGCTGTGGGAAAAGACGGCAATACTGAGAAGGAGGGAAAATAAAATGTTTACAAAGAGAATTATTCCCTGCCTGGATGTAAATAACGGACGTGTGGTAAAGGGCGTAAATTTTGTGCAGCTTCGCGATGCGGGTGATCCGGTGGAGATTGCCAAAGCCTATGATGCAGCAGGAGCAGATGAACTGGTGTTTCTCGATATTACAGCATCCTGCGAACAGAGAGATACGGTAGTTGACATGGTAAGACGGGTTGCTGCCAATGTATTTATCCCGTTTACAGTAGGCGGCGGTATCCGTACTGTAGATGATTTCAAGAAACTGCTGAGAGAAGGAGCAGATAAGATTTCCGTAAATTCTGCAGCAATTGACAGACCGGAACTGATCAGTGAGGCGGCTGACAAGTTTGGAAGCCAGTGCGTAGTTGTGGCTATTGATGCCAAGCGCAGAGAAGACGGCGGATGGAATATTTACAAACATGGCGGAAGACTGGATACAGGGATTGATGCCATAGAGTGGGCAAAGAAAGTGGAAGCTTTGGGCGCAGGGGAAATTCTTCTCACAAGTATGGACTGTGACGGTACAAAAGCAGGATATGATCTGGCTCTTACCAGAGCAATCGCTGATGCTGTCTCCATTCCTGTGATCGCATCAGGCGGTGCAGGTACACTGGAGCATTTTTATGATGCACTGACCGAAGGGGGAGCAGATGCTGCACTGGCTGCGTCTTTGTTCCATTATAAAGAACTGGAGATTTCTCAGGTGAAGGATTATCTGTCTGACAGGGGAATTTCTGTCAGACGATGACCACGAAAAATATAAGAGGTGAAGGATAAGGTATGTCAGCAATTTCAGGTGACTGGCTGGAAGCCCTGAAGGGGGAGTTTCACCAGCCGTATTATGCGAAATTATATAAAACGGTGATGACAGAATATCAGACCAGGAAGATTTTTCCTCCTGCGGATGATTTGTTTAATGCATTTCATTTTACACCGTTGAATGAAGTGAAGGTAGTGATTCTGGGTCAGGATCCCTATCATAATGACGGGCAGGCTCATGGGCTTTGTTTTTCCGTAAAGAGAGGAGTGGAGACGCCGCCGTCCCTGGTGAATATTTATCAGGAGCTTCATGATGACTGTGGATGCTATATCCCCAATAACGGCTATCTGGAGAAGTGGGCGAAGCAGGGAGTGCTTCTTCTGAACACAGTTCTGACTGTACGCGCCCATCAGGCAAATTCACACAGGGGGATCGGCTGGGAGCAGTTTACGGATGCTGCGATCCAGGTTCTGAATGAGCAGGACCGTCCTATTGTATTTCTGCTCTGGGGACGTCCGGCGCAGATGAAAAAATCCATGCTGAATAATCCGAAGCATCTGATTCTGGAGGCACCTCATCCAAGTCCTCTGTCTGCTTACAGGGGATTTTTCGGATGTAAACATTTCAGTAAAACAAACGAATTTCTTGTTGCCAATGGTCTGGAACCAATCGACTGGCAGATAGAAAATATATAAGAAAAGAGGTAATGTGTAGTCAGGTAAAAGACACACAGTGATAACATGAATCAGAAAAACAATTTAGTAAAAAATGCATCCTTTCTGATGATTGCAGCTATGATCTCCAAGGTGATCGGTCTTCTGTACAAGAGTCCCCTTTCCAATATTATAGGAAGCCTTGGAATGGGCTATACAAGCCTTGCGCAGAATGCCTATATGATCCTTCTGATGATCGCATCCTTTAGTATTCCACAGGCGGTATCCAAGCTGATCTCCGAGCGTATTGCTCTGAAGGATTACAGAAATGCACATAAGTTCTTTAAGGGTGCCATGATCTATGCCATGGTGATTGGCGGAGTGGTCGGTTTATTCTGTCTCTTTGGAGCAGGGCTGATCATCCCTCAGAATCAGAAGGATGCAATTCCGGCACTTCAGATCCTGGCTCCGACGATTTTTTTGTCCGGTATTCTTGGGGTATTCAGAGGATATTTTCAGGCATACAGAAATATGATGCCAACATCTATCTCCCAGATCATTGAGCAGGTATTTAATGCGGCAGTCAGTCTTCTGGCAGCCTGGGGATTCATCAATGCATTCTCAGATGGAACAGAGAACAGCATTGCAAAATGGGGGGCAGCAGGTTCCACAGTAGGAACCGGAGCCGGAGTGGTGACTGCATTGGCATTCATGCTTCTGGTGTATGGTGTAAACCGCAGAAAAATTCTGCACCGGGTAGAGAGAGATCACAGACATCAGGAAGAGTCCTACAAAGAGATTTTTCGTGTGATCATCCTGGTTGTTTCGCCGATTATTCTCAGCGCCTTTGTTTATAATGTAAATGCTTATATCAATGGGTATCTTTTCTCGGATATTCTGGGAAGAAGAGGTGGAGATGCGGCACAGATCGGTATTTTATATGCAGAGTATGCCACTTACTTTATGACAATTATTAATATTCCTCTGACCCTGTCCAGTACGGCACCTACTTCCATGATTCCGGAAGTTTCTGCATTGTATGCCACCGGAGATATTGAAGCGACCAGAGAGTGCATTGACCAGACCGTACAGCTTTCTATGGTAGTTTCCGCCCCATGTGCAATGGGACTGGCAGTGCTTGCACAGCCGATTGTATTTTTGCTTTACGGAAATTCCACAGGACTGGCAGCCAATCTGCTGATCCTTGGTTCCTTTTCAATCCTGCTCAATGGAATGTCAAATATTTCCAATGGAGTTCTGCAGGCGATCGGACAGCAGAGGATTCCGGTGATTACGGCTGCAATCGCTCTGATTGTGGATATTGTGGTAGTGGTAGTGTTACTGTTTACTACAAATCTTGGAGTTTATGCACTGCTGATCGCAATGGTGATCTATTCTGTGGTTGTATGTGTGTTAAATGACAGAGCCATGAAGAAATATCTGCAGTATAAGAATCCATGGAAAGAAGGATATCTGTATCCTGTTCTTGCATCTGTTCCCATGGGAATTGTTGCAGGCTGTATCTGTTATGGACTGAACATTTTTGTAAAATCCAATTTCATTTGTCTGATCGTTTCCATTCCTGTTGCTGCGGTTGTTTATCTGTTTGCTTACCTGATCATCAGCAAGCCGTCAGAATCACAGCTTAGAAGAATTCCGGGTGGAAGCTATCTGATAAGGATTGCAGAGAAACTTCCGTTCTGGCAGAATAATTAAACACTGAAATTATAAAAAACAAAAGAGTTATATTTCATGGTTTAAATGTAGTTCTGAAATAGAAACACATTTAAAATTTCTGAAATATAACTCTTTTTTGAGCGCGTTTGAAAAATGCTTTTCGCAAAGCAGGATATTTCACCCGAATTCAGTTGCCGTAGCCCGCTACGGCAACTGAATTCGGGCAAAATATCCCACAAATTGTGACGCACATCTTGCAGAAAGCCTTT
>OGHO01000529.1_pt1 | contig 49181 bp, 44 predicted proteins | sample 1571421 | NCBI WGS metagenome assembly OGHO01 (sample SAMEA2581937, study PRJEB24529) | metagenome | biome: Human gut stool | place: China | collected 2011
GCTTTTAACCATCGGCCGCAGAGCGCGGGACTAGGATCTGCATCCCGCGGTGCCTGTGCATTCCCGACCAACGTAGTCCCCGAACAGCGGCCTGAGGCTAGTCAACTAGAGGCTTTTTCAAGCCTCGGCCATCAGGCCGAGATAGTTGACTGGGATAGCCAACGTACGCAGTAGTGCCAACTATATTTTTAGCGTCAAGTACCCTGCTTGAGTCAGTAGAGCGACATCAGATAAAGTTTTGATGTCGGAAGAGCTGGTAAGTTCATTCAAAGGAATGCTCTTCAGATTTCCATATTCTTGAGGATGCCGAAGTGCAATATTCCTTTTAGAAAAAGTTGGGACTTCGCGAGCAGCACCGATCTAAGTTCAGAAACCGCTTCACTCCGAATAATTAACAAAATTAGAGTTTAGTCTGAGAAAGGGGAGTTGCTTAGAAGCTTCTCGCCGCCTCAGATGGAATCATAATCGCGTAAATCGCCTTCCGATCTACGGAGACTTCCTTTATCCTGAGCATAACCTCACTTCCGACCTGGAGGTGACGGGTATGCCTCATATTTAATAGGAAGATCAGCGTCTCATCCATCTTGAGATAGTTCTCGGAAATCTCACTCAGTTTCCCGTGAAGGATGCAGCCGTCGCGCGCCACTTCATTCCAGTCCGGGGATTCTTCCCCGGCCATCTGAATTACTTCGAGAGGAGTCATGATTCGAGCGGGGCGGCGCAGCAATTGCTGAGCTTTTGCGACAGTATTGGGTAATAGCAGTCGTCGCGCGGTAGAAGGGTTCCTTTCTCCGGCAGATATGCCGGGTGCGACAGGTGATGCCGTTCCTGTCCTCGGAAAGGATAAAAAGATCGCGCTAAGCGCTAATGCACGGATTCCGAACGTCGGATCCAATTGGGCAACGAGGGATTTGTGAGGTTGAAGAGACTCGTGTTTTGGCTGAATTTCGGCCGCAGAGAGTTCCCGGATCTCGGGCGCTTCCCAGGCGTGAACAATCGATGCGAGTAGAAGAGCCGGCAGCAGAGAGAATACTTTAAGTTTTGTCATATCAGCTCCTTGCCGATGGTTCGAACTTTGTTCTAATAATTTGTCATTTTTATTTCGAACAATTCAATTTTAGATCTGTACACGGCGATTTGTCAGACAATTTTCTAGGGGTTTTCATCTTCGGGTTTTCCTGTTGTTATTTTGTGAAATAAGCCTGCCTTTAGTCTTGAAATGAGCGAAGGATAACCCTGTCAGGTTCTCTGCCTAGGATACTTACTAAAGTTAGTTACATATTTACTTCCCGTGCTTACAAAAATCAGCTTTGTAGCTTTTTAAGCGACACGGGGTGCTAGAAAAGAGGTACAACGTGACAATCAATCATTTCAGCCGATATTCGATGCTGTCAGCCGCCGTGCTTTGCGGAGTTTTAGCTCTAAGCGGATGCGATAAAGATAAAGAAGGATCTGCGGCGAGAGGCCCGAGCCCGGTTTCCGTTGTCAAAGTAACACGGCATGATGTGCCGGCGGACATGACCTGGGTCGCAAAAACTGAAAGCTCTCGAGCGGTTGAAATCTATAGTCGTGTCAACGGATTTTTGGATGCCAGAAAGTACACCGAAGGCGGCATGGTGAACGCCGGCGATGTGCTTTTTCTGATGGACAAGAAGCCCTTTGAAGTACAGCTCTCCGAAGCACAGGCATCTTTGGATTCGAGTCTTGCAGCTCATGAAGTAGCAAAAAGAAATTTGAATCGTATTCGTCCTCTCGCGAAGCTGAAAGCGCTGAGCCAGACTGATTTGGATCAAGCAATAGGTGATTTTCAAACCACGGCAGCTGCAGTTTCCAATGCTAAAGCTCAGGTGGAAAACGCAAAACTTAATCTTTCTTACTGCACGATCACTTCTCCTGTGACGGGTTACGCCAGCTCTGCACTCCAGACGGATGGTACCTACATCAACATGAGCAACGCACATTTGGCGACTGTTTACACCATGTCTCCGATGTGGGTAACATTTTCCATGTCGGAAAACGAAGAAGCGAAGATTAATCAGGAAGTCAAAGAGGGTATCCTCCGCCGTCCTGAAAACCATGACTACGAAGTTCAGCTCGAACTGGCCGGCGGAGAAATTTATCCGATTACCGGCCGCGTGACTTTCTCGTCACCGAATTTCAACCCGAGTACAGGTACGTTTGAACTCCGTGCTTCTTTCGAAAATCCGAATAATCAATTAAGGCCTCAGCAGTATGTGCGTGCCATCGTGAAGGGGGCGACCTATGTTAACGCGATCGTCGTGCCTCAGATCGCCGTGCAGGAAGGGAGCAAAGGGCATTTTGTCTGGGTTGTTACCAAGGACAACAAAGCTCAATTTCGTCCTGTCGAAGTCGGCAGCTGGATCGGAAACGACTGGCTGATTAAAAACGGTCTGGAAGAAGGGGACAAGGTTGTGACCGAGGGTATGATGCTTTTGGCTAGCGAAGCTCCGGTAAAGATTGTCAAAGAAGTGGATCAGAAACCTGCTGCTGGCGACAAGGCTAAGAAGTAAAGGGGGTCGGTATGTTTTCGAACTTCTTTATTAAGCGACCGATTTTCGCCATCGTCGTATCGCTGGTGATTGTGATTTCCGGCCTGATTTCCATGTTCCAACTGCCGATTGAGCAATATCCGAACATGGCACCGGTGCAGATTATGGTTACAGCCAGTTATCCGGGAGCCGATGCGAAGACCGTGGCCGAAACCGTAGCGGCCCCGATTGAAACGCAGGTTAACGGTGTTGACAACATGATATACATGACGAGTTCCTCGTCATCTACCGGCACTATGATGCTGACCGTTTTCTTTGATATCGGAACGGATCCGGATATTGCCCAGGTGCAGGTACAGAATCGTGTCAATATCGCACAGCCGTACCTGCCGAGCGAAGTAATCCAAAACGGCCTTCAAATTGAAAAGCGGTCTTCTTCAATTCTGATGTTGATCGGTATTTACGGCAAAGGCGACCGTTATAGCCGCGATTACATTAATAATTACGCCAATGTTTATGTTGTAGATGCCATTAAGCGTGTTAAGGGCGCCGGTCAGTCTGCTGTGATGGGCAACGCCAATCAGGCCATGCGTATTTGGCTTAATCCGGATCGCATGGCATCTTTGGGCATTACCACCTCTGATATCAACTCCGCCGTTGCAAACCAGAACAAACGATTCGCAGCCGGTAATATCGGTGCGGCTCCTGCGCTCCCCGGAACTATCCAGACTTTCCCGGTCATTGCTCCGTCCCCCTCGGTTGATCCGAAAGGATATGAAGATATCATCATCCGCTCGAACCAAGATCAAAGCGCCATTGTTCGTTTAAAGGACGTAGCGAGTGTCGATTTGGGGTCTCAGAGCTATGATGTTTCTTCCAATATGAACGGCTTACCGACGAGTTACATTGCGGTTTACCAACAGGCCGGCGCCAACGCGCTGGATGTGGCGAAAAATGTTCGAAAGACATTAGAGCAACTCAAAGCAAACTTCCCAGAAGGCTTAGATTACAAGGTCGCTATCGACACGACAGAGTTTGTTCGAATTTCTATCGATGAAGTAATTAAGACGCTGTTTGAAGCAGTGCTTCTTGTTATCGGCGTGATCTACATCTTCTTGCAAAGCTTTAAATCCACAGCAATTGCGTGCACGGCCATTGTGGTCGCTTTGACTGGTACTTTCGTGGGAATGCTGGCGCTTGGGTTCACGATCAACCTGCTGACGCTGTTTGGTTTGGTGTTGGCGATTGGTTTGGTGGTGGACGATGCCATCGTGGTGGTGGAAAACGTCGAACGCAATATGTCCGAAAAAGCCATGAATCCGATCGATGCAACCATTCTGGCTATGTCGGAAGTCTCCGGCCCGATTATCGCGACGGTTTTGGTCTTGGCCAGTGTGTTCGTTCCGGCAGCCTTTATGGGCGGCACCACCGGTATGCTCTATAAGCAGTTTGCTATCACGATTGCGATCTCCGTTTCGATTTCCGGCTTCGTCGCTTTGACGCTGACGCCGGCCCTTTGTGCTGCTTGGCTCTCCCATGAAGAGCCGAAGACTCACGGCTTCTTCTTCCGTTTCAACCAATTGTTCGGACGCTTGACGGTGAAGTACGGGGAATGGACGAGAGCTTTGTTCCGCAGAACTTTGCTTGTCATTATTTTGTTCGCGGGAATGGGCGTTGCTATTTTTCAGATGTTCCGAGTGCTCCCGACCGGTTTTGTGCCAAGTGAAGACCAAGGCTACGTTCTGGCAGCCATTATGCTTCCTTCCTCTGCCAGCTTGCAGCGCTCAACAGAAGCCATGGATGCTATTGAAAAAGCTTTGGATCCGGTTAAAGGGATTGAAACCAAGAACTCCATCGGTGGTTTTTCTCTGCTCGACGGAGGAGTGAAAACCAATGCCGGTACGTTCTTCATGACTTTGGCTCCGTTTGATGAGCGCTATAAGAATTCTCAAACGGCTAAAGAAATGAGTGCCGATGCGATCATGCAGCAGATGCAGTATCGCGGCATGGCCTCACAGATGCAGGCGTTGGTCGTTCCGATCAACCCGCCGGCGATTCCGGGATTAGGTACGACAGGTGGTTTTGAATTTTGGATTCAGGATACCGGTAGCGGGACGCCTCAGCAGTTAGGTGATGTGCTGAACAATTTTTTGCAAAAAGCTCGTCAGCGTCCGGAACTTACCGGTTTGACCAGTACTTACAACGCCAACAACCAACAGCTCAAAATTAACTTTGATCGTGATAAGGCCCAATTGTTAGGTTTGAGTACTGCAGACGTCTTTAACACGCTTCAAAGCCAGTTTGGCTCAGCAATTTCCAGTCAGTTTAGCCAATTCTCACGCGTTTGGTTCGTGATTATGCAGTCCGAACCGAAGTATCGTGCAAAACCGGAAGACATTGACAAACTTTACGTTCGCAACAGTAACGGGGAAATGATTCCGCTGAGTGCCGTTATTACGACGGAGTACACGAACGGCGCAACCTCCTTACCGCACTACAACGGTTTCCCGGCCGCTCAGGTGATCGGTAACGCCGCGCCTGGTTACTCTTCCGGCCAAGGTATGAAGGCCTTGGAAGAAGTGGCGGCCGAAGTTCTTCCTCCGGGCTACACCTACGGCTGGACCGGAATCAGCTACGAACAGCAAAGTTCCGGATCTTCTTCCGCAATTGTGTTTGGTTTCGGTTTGCTGCTGGTATTCCTGGTGCTGGCTGCCCAGTATGAAAGCTGGGCGCTTCCGGGTTCAGTCATCTTGGCGGTGCCGTTCGGCGTCATCGGTGCGCTGCTGGCGACATGGGCTCGCGGTCTTGAAAACGACGTTTACTTCCAGATTGGTATGCTGGTGATGATCGGCTTGGCGGCGAAGAACGCAATTTTGATTGTGGAATTTGCGGTTGAACTGAGACATAAAGGCATGGACTTGGTGCGCGCGGCTATTGATGCTGGAGAGCTTCGTTTCCGTCCGATTATTATGACGTCCTTGGCGTTTATCGGCGGTACTATCCCGTTGGCCGTCGCAACAGGCGCCGGCGCTGCTTCCCGTCACTCTCTGGGAACCGGTATTGTGGGCGGTATGATCGGTGTGTCGACGCTGGCTCTGCTGTTTGTTCCAATTTTCTACGTCTGGTTTGAAGGCTGGGCCGAACGCTCCGGAGCGAAGAGCGCTTTGAAACTGGCCGCTAAGCTTTCCTCTAGAAATATTCCGATTACAGACAAGCTTCGTACTGCCATTCTGCGCGGCCCTGGCACCGTTTATGATCCGAATGCAACCGTGAAGGTTTCTCCTTCAGGAGAGTTAACGGTGATCAACTCTCCGGGCTTTAATCCTGAAGGGGTCGAAAATCAGGATATCGGAATCGGAGATCTGACATCGCAGGAGCAGAAGGCGAATGTTGAATCCGCAGACAAGCTGACTGACCTCGAAAGAGAGAAGAGCGTCAAAGAGGATAAGACAGAAATCACGAAGGAAGTTCTATCTGCAAACGAAGTCTCCCAGAAGGCAGCCGATGCCAAGAACAATAAAGGAGAGGGCAAATGATAAATCGGCGCACATTTTTAGCCGCGGCGGTCAGCGCCGCAGTGCTGACCGGCTGCGCAGTCGGTCCTGACTATGATCGCCCTTATGTTCCGGTGCCGAAGGATTACCGTCACATCCAGGGCGAGGAAGCGGGTCTCGGCCTCTTGAAAGCAAGGTGGTGGACAGAATACAACGATCCTAATTTGGACTTCTTCGTCTCCAAAGCCATTGCCAACAATCGAACATTGCAGCAGACCATGGCAAACGTCGAGAGGGCTGCGGCTCAGCTTACCGTGGCTCGATCCAATCTTTTTCCGCAGCTTAACTACTCGGGCGATCTCGGAAAGTCAAAAGCAAGCTTGAATACTCCGACCGGGGCGGCAATGGGAGATAAGCCGATCAAAAGTTATGAAACTCTTGCCTCGGCCTCTTGGGAAATCGACTTGTGGGGCAAGATTCGGAGGCAAACTGAATCTGCTCGGGCAACTCTGAGAGCCACGGAAGCGGCGCATCGCGCGGCAATTTCATCGGTGATCGGCTCTGTGATCAGTACTTATCTTTCTATTCTTACGACGGAAGAGCAATACAAGATCGCCGTAGAGACAGCGGAAAGCTATCACAAGACTTATCAGCTCTTCCTCCTGCTAAGCATGGCAATGTTTCCGAGATGGAAGTTGCTCAGGCTTGGTCGCAGTGGGAAAGCGCGATGGTGCAGATTCCGCAGATTCGGCAGAACAATACGGAATTAAAGAATTCGCTGTCCGTTCTTACCGGAGTGCCGGTTGACGATTTTCCGAAATTCAAGACGCTAGATGAACTGAACGTTCCGGCAGTCGTGGCGGGAATTCCCAGTCAGCTGCTGGAGGAACGCCCTGACGTGATCCAGGCCGAAGAGCAGCTTAGGGCAGCTAATGCCGATATCGGAGCCGCTAAGGCGTTGTACTTCCCGTCTATCTCACTTTCTGGAGGCCTCGGCTTTTCCAGCGATCAGCTGAAAGAACTGTTTAAAGGTCCGTCCAAAGTTTGGCAGTACGCCGGCAATATCAGCGGTCCAATTTTCCATTGGGGCGCTGTAACCGCCGGAGTCCGCAGTGCCGAGGCGCAGCAAAAAGCGCTTTTGGCCGCTTATCAGCTTGCCGTATCTACTGCATTTGCAGACGTGGATAATGCACTCAGTCGGCGCCAAAACGTGATTGAAGAGCTGCGCAGCAAACGCAGCCTCGTCATGAGCTTGGAAGACTACTCGCGCCTTGCTAACGCTCAGTATCAAGGCGGTTACACGGGATATTTCACTGTCCTGCAGGCAGAACAATCTTTACTGCCGCAGCAAATCTCTCTAGCTGAAGTGAAGTCTCGGGCTTTGAATTCGGTTGCGCAGGTATATCAGGCGTTAGGGGGCGGATGGATTGACCAAGCCTTAATCGAGGAGCAGCAAGCGATTCGAGAAATCGAAGAGGCGGAAAAACTCAAAAAACAACCCGTTAAACCAACAACGGCGCAGCCGATGCAGAAATCGGCTGACGGCTAGCCTGCAAAACTAGACGCGGCAGGTCCGCAATAATTTCTTATTTAGAAGTATAGAAAGCGGTGGGTAGGATTAACAGCCCACCGTTTTTTACTAAGGCAAAAAAGAAAAAAATCCGACGCCGCGCAGGCGCCGGATAAGCAAATGAGTTTTAAATGAAGGAGCTCTGCCGTGACATAGGAGGAAAACACGGCGGCTACAACCTCATCTCATGCAACACCAAAATCTTTCATCCCCTTCAAATGAAAGACTGTGAAGACCCAAACGGATGTCTTCAACGCGGTAATCTACACTCATTGTCCGAACAATGCCGTCATAAAATGTGTTAGTTGTGACGTTTTGTGTCGAACAGCCCCCCCCCCTTGAAAGAAAATGAAAACTCTTTTGAATTATCAAGGTGTTCAGTCTTGTTCAATCATAAAAGTTAAATCAAGTTCAGCTTGGGATGATTGAATTTGATTCAGATTTTTTTTGAGAGTTGAGGAAATGCTGAAAGGGAGGGACCTATTTCTTCGGTTAGTCCGTTTTTGTTAGCGTCGGATGGAAAGTTCCAGTCTTCCTTAAAAACTGTATAAGTTTCTCCAGAGCGGAAATTTTTCGGCCGGGATGCTTTAGAAGCCAAACGGGTGCGTTCGGAATATGCCAATTTGGAAGTAAGTGACGCAACTTACCGTTTTTTGCTAAGGGCTCGGCGGCCCAAAGCGGTATGCGGAGGGCAATACCCAAACCTTCAACCGCGGCACTGATCATAGCTTCATTAGAATTAATTCTTATTTGAGGCTCTACGGTAATGGTTATGCTTTGGAAAGGGCCCTGCAAGAGGACTTTTTCGCTTTTTGAGTGGATTAGCGGAAGTTTTTCTAACTGAGCCGGATCAGAGATCCTTTTGTTTTGCGCAATGAAGTCAGGAGAGGCAAAAATTCCATATGAAATGCTTGCGATATCATATGCAATCATCCTGACATTTGGCAATGTTTGGAGGCAAACTATGAGATCAAAATTTTCAGGCTGAATATCGTTGATGTTTTGGTAACTGTTGATTTCGATGCGTGTGTGATTAGAAGATTGGAGTTTTTCAAACTCTGCGAGAGGCTTAGCGATAAGCCCTGTCAATGCCCCGGGAACGGCAAGACGGATAGTCGAAGATCTGATTGAAGTATTTTCAGTTTCAGAGAAAACAGTATTGATGTCATGAAGAATTTTTATGGCTTCTTTGTATTTTTGAGCGCCTAGCCATGTCGGACGAACACCGGAGCGAGATCTTTCCAGTAATGGTTCCTGTAGCAGATGTTCAAGTTTTGTAATTTCTCGGCTGACAACGGCAGCGTCGGTGTTGGCAGCGGCAGAAGCCGCAAGAATGCTTCCTTTTTCAACGGTAAGTATAAAGAGCTGCCATTGACGCAGTGTTGCCCTATGTTCAGAATTATTAGAGACCATGATCGAAGACGAGTTCAGGGTTTGAACGCCATTTTTCAGCAATGAAGTCACACAAGGCTTCCACAGCTGAGGATGGTTTTCGGCCGATGGGAAGCAGCAAGCTAACAGGAGACGGCTCAGGCTCCCAGTCGGGCAGAACGTGTATGAGTAATTTGCGTCGGACTAATTCCATGGTGTCATACCTGAATGCATGAACACTTATTCCGGCGTCAAATAATGCGGCTGTCCTTGCCGCTGTATGATCTTTTAGTCTAAGTTTGGAGTGGATCGGAACGATGACGCGCTCATTGTCTTTCAGGAGAACTAAGGGCGCTCCGTTGACTAAATCATTGCCGCCTAAAAGTTCATGAAATTCTAAATCCTCCGGAGTTTTCGGTACTCCATGTTTTGCCAAATAGGCCGCCGATGCAACCATCATACGGCGCATTTCACCGAGTTTTCTGATGACGGCATTGGAACATGGATAAAGCCCGTGATTGATTCTGATATCACACTCCGGAGGAATGATGTGCATTGGACCAAGAGTCAGCGTTAGGTTAACAAAAAGTTCGGGATTTCTTCTTTGGAATGCAGTGATCCATGGAATGAGCAAACCATTGCCGATAGCGTTGGGCGCTGAAATTCGGATTGATCCGCTGATGCTCCCTTCGGGTCGAGAGACAGGGGCTGAAAGTTTGTGAAATCGCTCTAGGAAGGGTTGAATCTTTTCTAAGAAAAGGCAGCCTAAAGGTGTCAACTCGCTGCCGTTTTGGTTTCGGATAAAGAGCTTTCCAATGGATGTTTCAAGTGAAGAAATGCGGCGTGAGACGGAAGCTTTTGAAATATGAAGCTGCTCAGCGGTTTTTCCGACACTGTTAAGTCTTGCGAGAACAACGAAGGTTTCAAGGGTTTCAATTGTGTCAAGGTTACGCATGATGTTCCGTTTAGATCAAAACGTTGTCACTCTTTGATATCTTACCGTAACGCAATCCAATCTTCACAATGGTGACATAACGATAACCCATAGGAGAAGATTATGACTTGGACTGTCTGGGCAGCCATTGTTATCGTCATTTTGACAGTGGCAGCTCTTATCAAACGCTATGAGACACGCTTGGTTCTGTTAGCCTCCGGCTTTCTTATGACCTGTTTGTCTTTAGATCCGATGCAAGGTCTGAATGCATTTGCAAAATCTATGACAAACAGCGGGTTGATCATGGCAATTTGCTCTGCAATGGGCTTTGCTTTTGTCGTTCAAATGACCAAATGCGATGTTCATTTAGTGAAGCTTCTGTCGGCTCCGTTAAGTAAGCTTGGTTTGCTGCTGATACCTGCTGCTACGGCAATTACCTATTTCATCTGCATCGCGATTCCTTCAGCGGCCGGGTGCGCGGCGGCCGTGGGTCCGACAATGATTCCCTTATTACGCCGAGCCGGCGTCAGCCGTCCCGGAACTGCCGCCGCTATCCTCGGAGGGACGTTCGGATCCATGCTTTCTCCCGGTCTTTCTCACAATGCCTATGTAGCAAAGATGGCGAATCTGGATGTTATCCAGACAATCGGCGTACACATGAATTACACGTTGGTATGCGGCGCCATCTCGATGATAGGTGTGACGATTATGTGCATCTTACTGGGCGACTATAAGCCGGGCTCGGTTTCCGAAACTGAATTAAATGAGGAAAGTGAGGTTCAGCGTGTGAATGTTTTGAAGGCCTTAGCTCCGCTGGTTCCAGTTCTGATTTTGGTTACAGGGAATTTATGGCTTCCCGCCATAAAAATGGGTGTAGCTCAAGCCATGCTTGTGGGAGCTATTTACACGTTGGCGGTTACTTTGGCTGATCCTCAGTCTTTCTCTAAACGCTTTTTTGCGGGCATGGGCAACGGCTATGGTGAAGTTCTCGGCATCATTATTGCTGCCGGTTTGAAAGCGTCGGGCCTTATCGCAGTCTTCATTGAAGTTCTTCGAGGCTCGAATGAGATCGCTCGTTGGGGCGGCTCACTTGGGCCTTTTGTGATGGGTGTTATTACCGGTTCCGGAGACGCAGCAGCATTTGCATTCAATGAAGCCGTTACACCCCATGCACCGAGTTTCGGCATGACCGTTCCGACTTTAGGAACAATGGCCGCTTTGGCCGGAGCTCTTGGAAGAACTATGAGTCCGATATCCGGTGTCGCTATCGTGATTTGCGGTCTGGCCGGGGTCAGCAATCCAATTGAACTTACAAAACGTCTGGCAATTCCGATGATCATTGCCGTCATCTTTGTCGCATTAGCGATGGTTTAAGGAGAACAACATGGATTACATCAAAAACGCAGTCAAACTGAGACGAGAACTGCATCAGATACCCGAACTCGGTTGGGGTGAATTTTGTACTACAGCAAAAATTTTGGAGACAATCGAACCGCTTGGTTGGAAGACGTTTGTCGGCGTTGAGCAGATCGGTCTCGATGCTGTCATGGGCAGGTCGGAAGATTTTGTGGAAAAAAGCAAAAAGAGGGCACTGGAAGAAGGTGTCGACCCGACGCTCATTGAAAGAATGCACGGATATACGGGCACCATTGCGGAATTAGACACAGGCAGACCGGGCCCCGTCACAGCTTTGCGTTTTGATATCGACTGTGTCGGTGTCGAAGAAACGGACTTAAAGGATCATCTTCCCAATAAAGAGAATTTCAGATCCCGTCATGCAGGAGTTATGCATTCGTGCGGCCATGATGGACACACGGCAGTCGGATTGACCATGGCGCAGTGGATTGTCGATCACAAAGATCAGTTGTGCGGAAGAATTAAATTGATTTTCCAGCCGGCCGAAGAAGGTGTGAGAGGAGGAGCGGCTCAAGCGGCTTCCGGCCTCTTAGATGACGTCAATTATTTGTTAGGTGCGCATTTGGCAATGATGTGTCCCACCGGAGAGGTTTGTGTGTACCCCGAGGGCGTATTGTGCACAACTAAGTTAGATGTTCGCTTTAAAGGTCGGCCCGCTCATCCGACAATGAGTCCGCATCTTGGTAGGAATGCTTTGGCTTGTGCCTGTACTTGTGTATCCGAGCTTCTTGGAATGGCACGCCATGGAAAAGGTCTAGGATGCATTAACGTAGGAATGATGCAGGCCGGTGAAGGAAGAAACGTTATTCCGGTACATGCTCAGGTTCAATTAGAAGTACGCGGAGAAACAGCGGAAATCAATGATTTCATGGTCGATCAGGCCAATCGCATTGTTAAAGGCACCGCTTTGGCTTATGACGTGGACTATGAAGTTGAAAAAGTCGGAGAGGCCGGTGAACTCAATAACGATCCTGAGCTTGCTTCTTTAGTGACGGAAGTTGCAGGAAGTCTGCCGAGTTGCGAACGAGTTGTCCAGCATAAAAAGTTAGGTTGTTCCGAGGACTTTACGATGCTTGCAACACGTGTAAAAGCTGCCGGAGGAAAGAGTGAGTTCTTCGTTGTAGGAGCCGACAGAACAGCAGCTCACCACCAGAGAGAATTTGATTTTGACGAAAAAGGACTTGAAACCGCATTTGGAATTTTCAAAGGATGTGTGTTGAAACTTAACGGAATCTAATTCTCTAACTCACCTCAAAACCACAAGAAACGGGCCCAATTTTGGGCCCGTTTTAGCAGTTGCTAAGTATTAGAGGAGATTACTTGCGGGATTTTTTGATGGCGGCAGTTGCACCGTCTGCGGCATCCACACCGGAGATGATGGCCCAGGAGTTCATCATAGCGGTCATAGAGTCGGCGCCGTTAGCACCGCCAACTACGCAGCCGGCTCCGAAGAGACCGGGGATGGGCTTACCGCCTTTCCCTAAAATCTGCATATTTGCATTGGCTTTCAAGCCGCCCAGTGTTGTGGCAAAACGAGGCTTTTGTTCAACAATGTAATACGGAGCTTTAATGAGCTCTTTCGGATCTTTACGATTGAACTGAGTGTCTTTGCCGGCGCTTGCCATTTCGTTCCACTGTTTGACAGTAGCTTCAAGTCCTTCAGGATTGATACCCATGACTTTAGCCGCTTCAGCCAGATTATCCGATTCAACCATCACCGGTTTCCCGTTGTTCTTAATGGCAAGCCATTTACGAAGAACAGTTTCGTCCGGAACCAGTTTGTCTTCAATGCTCTTAGCCAGATAACGGTCATAGCCTGTTTTATCCATGACTAAGTACATAATCTTGTCGGGCTGAGCTACGGTGATATCTGTGAGTTCTCCTAAAGAGGCGCGCTCATTGATGATACGTTTACCCTGACTGTTGACATAGATTGCACCGGTATCATTGACCGTGGCCGTGGAACTGGCAGTCGCTGCAAGGCCGTGGTTCGGAACGGTCTCAACACCCTGCGGATAGACTTTTACAAGATCCATATTTATGTTTTGCGCGCCGAGTTTTCTGGCCATTTCGTAACCTTGACCGGCATCACTGTCTAAACCGTAGAAAAGGTAGCCTTTCAAAGTCTTCGGGAGCATTTCTGTCTTGGCGCCAAAACCGCCGGAGGCTAGAATGGTTTCTTTAGCGTTGATCGTGATCTTGTCCCCATCGGCGTTGACAGCCTGAACTCCGTTAACGCGGCCTCCCTTGTAAATTAAAGAGGTGGCGCGAGTTTCCATCAAAATTTTGCCGCCGTGGTCCGTAAAGATACGGGCCATTGTTCTGATGAAATTAGGAGAGCGACCTGTTACACCAAGTTGGCGTGAGGCAGAGTGGTCAGGGTATTGGGTTGCAGCAGGACCGTAAGGAATCTTGAGGTCGTCAATCAGCCAGTCGACGACTGAACCTGCTTTTTCAGTGACCATTTTGACTAAAACCGGGTCATTTCGATTCTTGCCGACATGCATGATGTCTTTATATGCGAGTTCCGGAGAGTCCTTGGTTTCTTTCATGACATCGCGTTGATAGCGGGAACCAGTCGCAATTAAGGTTCCGGCATTCAGAATCGTGTCGCCGCCGAGGTACGGCATTTTTTCAATCAGAATGGTGGGATTTCCGTTCAACTGAGACCGAACCGCTGCAGCCATTCCGCTGGCGCCGGAACCGACAACGACAACGGCTGTCTTGTAGCTAATATCAATGTTGGAAGCCGACTTCTTAATCGGCGCCTTGTAGAATTCGTTCGGAGTACCGCCCGCGGCCTTAACCGCGTTTGTCGCAGCAGCTTGAATTGCCATGGAAGACAAAGTGGCACCGGCGACGTTATTTACCCGCAGGGACTGGCGGGCAACGATTTCGGACGGAATGCGAGCAATTGCAGCATCTCCGATCATTGCGGATTCGCCGGATTTTACGACTTTAACATTTGTGATCTTTCCTGCTTTGATGGTTACGGCAACGGTTACGGGACCGTTTTTGCCGTTGGCTGTGCCTTCAAACGTACCGTCCTGAACAGCGGCCTGAGCGTAGGAAGCAACGGCCAAAGAAACGGCGGCAGAAGTCAGCAATGTTTTAAAAATCATTGAGTTATCTCCTTTTCATATGAGGTTGTTAATCTGTGTCGAATTGTAAATGTTTTAGATGGAAATAGATAGAATTTCCTACGTAGTTTCACCTAAAGACCGGGGATAAGCTTCGGAGAATGCGATTAACTTATTAAAAATATAAGAAAAAATTTTTCATCTTTTCGGATTAATATTTTTTGAGTGCGGTGAAAATACAAGTCAATCTTGTGAAAAATACTTTTTAGCAATCCTATTTTGAGGTGATTAGGAAAGTAGGGTTTATACCTAATATAGTATTTTTATTTGGTCTGTAAAGCTTGTCTCAGGTGTTGTCAATGCAGTTACGTTCAGAAGGTTCATCGATTCGATTCGTTGCAATTAGTTTGCTTATATTTACCGCAGCTAGTTTTATCGGATATTGGTATTGGAGTCCGTATTACGCTGTGGATCAAATCAAAAACGCTATCGAGTCCGGAGATACCGCAAGGATGAGTAAATTTATCGATTTTCCGAAGGTTCGCTTAAATATACAACGGCAGATTAATAATCAGATTGATCTAAAACTTCGGGAGTTTCAATCTCAGCCGGTAACGACAAAGAACCAAATCGATCTCTATTCTTTTCAGCTTGTTGACCGCTTAGTTCGAGATCTAGTTACGGAAGAAGGAATCGCAGCCTTAATCAGCGGAAAAAATAAATTAACTCGGAATTCTTCTTTGAATCCCAATGACGGTTTTAAAAACGTTCATCTTCAAGCAAAAGTCGCTGATAAGGGTATGTTAGGAGTGGACGTTGAAAAGAAGTATGGAGACAGTGTCAATCGCTTTTATGTTACTTTGAGCGGGAAGAACAGGCCCGACGATAAGGTTCTTATAACCCTGTCTAGAGAAGTTTTTTTCTTTTGGAGAGTTACAAACGTGCTTCTGCCGTTCGGAACGTAACTTACATCTCTTGAAAAATTCTTAACTCTGTGAAATGGCCGGAACCTTCTTTTAGTTGACCTAATTTCTTTTCCTCGGCTTGACGTCAGCATTGAAAGGAACCAAACTAAGTTTGCTGTTGAGGACACTCCGAAACGAACGAAATCTGTTTTGGGCGCAAAGATGCGAAAGAGGTACGATTTTCCCCTCTATGTAGCCGCTCTCCTAAGGTAGTTAGGATGTGCATTGAAGTTCATCTTCAGCGTAACCGTAAATTTTTTCTAAGGAAGTTGAATGCCGTTTGTATTTGCTCAAGCTTGTGTTCCGGCGGTTCCCGTTTGGGGCGAGAAGGACCGATATTTTCCTGTACATCGTGTTTACGCTATTGCCGGCAACTACGCGGATCATCTAGCAGAAATGGGGCGCGTTGAAAGGGCTGAACCGGTGTTTTTCACAAAGCCTTCTGACGGCCTTGTTGTTTGCAAGGAAGGAAAAAGCGTAGAGATTCCTTATCCTCGAGAAACGAATTCTTTTTGTCTTGAGGTGGAACTCGTCGTTGCGATCGGCAAAACAGCACCTGAAACTGGTTTCATTACGCCTGAAGAAGCAGAAGAATATATTTTCGGTTACGCTGCAGGCGTCGAGTTCACGCGCCGCAATTTTCAAACAATCGCTAGAGAGAACCGCCAACCTTGGGAAAAGGCAAAGTGCTTTGACAACTCAGCATTAATTACCGAGATCAGAGAAAAGCACCGAATGCCGGATATGGACGCGGCAACGCTCTGGCTCTATGTCGATAATCAGGAACGACAACGAGGCAACACAAGTCAGATGATGTACAGCATCCCTGAACTTGTTTCCGAGGTTTCTAAGTATTGGCGACTGACAGCGGGGGATCTAATTTATACGGGGACTCCGAAAGGGAGCGGACCGATTGAAAGCGGACAATCCTTTGAAGGCGGCGTAAACGGCGCGGGAAAATTTTCCGGAAAGGTTTTTGGTCGCTAAGACAAGTCTTTGAAGCAGGAAAGGCTAGTTTCGAGTTTTCTAACTAGCCTCTTCTAGAGATGTCAGGAACACACTTTGCAGAATTTTTGTATTCCTTTATCGCTATAAGTAATTGCTTGATTTCCTCTGCGGATGGTTACGGTAGCTCCGGTGTATCCGATAAGTTCGCCAACTTTGCTGAAGAGCATAACGCCGCGCTCGTTATAAACGTTAACGCTATTGCCGCGCTGTACTGCACTTCCAATTGCCATCTTTTTCTCCTTGTCTTCTAACATTCCGAGAGTTCTCTAAGACTCCTGTACGGAATATTCTAGTTCGGAGAGGTAAGGAAAGAAACTAAAGATTATTACCGGAAGAAATCGGTGTTACGGTTTCCTTGATTCCTTTAAGGTTCTTAGCGATTCCGCTCGACTGCGGCTTAAGATGCGGCGGAAGAAGCTTCTCACCATCGATCAAACCTTTCTTGCCCATCATCTCTGCAATTGCAGAGCCTAGCTCAGCCACAGCACCGGCGTAGAAATAGCTGCTGTTGTAGCGAAGAACTGCTGTGAAATTTTTTGTACCGACTCTATAAAGTTTTTCAAAGTCCAAGGATCCCGGAAGATAAAACGGATAGTCAACAATGAAGACCGGCATATTTCCTGCAAAATGTTCGTCATTGTCCAGCGGCTTCACACCGTTGCTTATCAATTGATTCCAAGTAAAGCGGGGATTGGTGCCGCCCCCGAACTTAGCCGCTTGAGCCGGTGAAATATCCGCCTCAATTAACATGGGCAGCCCTTCTACCCATCCGTGTTTGCTCAGATAGTTGGCAATAGAGCCGATCGTGTCAGCGGTGGAATGATTGATGTCGATTTTTCCGTCACCGTCAAAATCCACGCCGAATCGTTTGATAGAGCTTGGCATGAACTGCGGCAAACCGACGGCACCAGCATAAGAGCCTTGTACATCAAAAGGCTTAAGGTCATTTTTGTAAAGGATGACTAAAAATTCTTCCAGCTCTTTCTTAAAGAAGTCGGCTCTGCGTTTGTAGTCAAAACTCAAGGTGACCAAAGAATCGAGAACCTTCCAATTGCCCGTATTTTCTCCATAACGTGTTTCCACGCCGATGATGCCGATAATAACGGCAGGGTCAACATGATAAATCTCACGGGCACGCTCCAAGGAAGTCTCATTGTCTTTCCAGAACTGAACACCTAAATTCAAGCGGTGAGCTCCGAGAAAGATATTTCTGTACTTTTCCCAATCTTTGCGGGTGTCTTTTGTACCGGGCTTGGTACGCTTCGGTGTCATCAGACGCTCAATTTTGGGCTGATAAGTGGCCTGATCAAGAACGGCAGCGACCCAATCCTGGTTGAGTCCGCGGCGACTGCAGACGTCTTGAATGAATTTTTTAACTTCAGGCCTTTTGCTGTAGGGCAGAGCTTTTTCGGCGGAAGTGGAGGACATAGATTGGGCCAAAGCCAACCCGGAAAAAGCGGCGAGCCCGGAAATACCTGAGATAAGAATTGATCGTCTGAGCATAAGCGCCTCCTAAGTCCTAGTTAGATTACCCGAATTTTTTCCGAATTGTACGGACATGGTGTAACTGTCGGAAGAAAAAATGGACTTCAGCAACATTGCGTGACAACAACGGTCTTAGTTGGCTTTCTTAAGTGAGTTCCGTATTTTGAGTTCCGGTAAATTTTTGCTCAACAACTAAAATAGCAGCAAACAAATAAGTCAAAACAAACAACCGCAGAATCTTTCGATTCTGCCCCAGAGAGAACATGGCTTCAAACACTTCAAATTTTGTCGTTCCTCTTCCGCCGGTGGTAAAAGTTGAGGTCGAAGAGCAGGTCGTTCCTAAAGACTTTCGAGGTTATCTGACGCGTGCTTTGGCCTGGACGGCCTTGATGCCGCTATTTATGCTTGCCTTCATGCATTTCTCTCAATTAACTCACACTGCGGCGGTCATCGATGACCAGCAGATAATGAGGACGCAGCAATTTGCAAGAAGCATTAGTGCACGGTTTGTGAGTATTGAAACTTTTTTGAACACGGCATCTGACATGATTTCAGAGTCCATTGGTTCTAAAGTTATTCCGGTTTCACGCCTCAATAAGCTAGCTGAGAAAATGCCGTGCCTCACTTCGCTTAAGCTTATCTCAGACACTGGGAGCGTGGACTTTCATCATGGTGAAAGCTCTGTCTCAACGGCTGAATTAATGTCCGCCTTTGCCGGCAGCGAAGTTAACGTTCGATCGTTTCAAAATGAAATTTGTTTTGGTTCGCGTATCCCGGAAGCTGATTCTTACGACCGTTCGTATCTTTTGATTGGCTGTGAGCCGAAGGAAGATATCGCTGCCATCTTCGAACGATCCGTTGGCGCTGAACCTTATTCTTTACAAATATTTGATTCAAAACAAAAGGAAATTTTCTTTACTTCTTTGAACGACAGCGGCAATGTAAGACCGCAAAACTTATCGTCGGAATTTGTGAAAATTTCTGAGCAAATGCTTGGGGCGCCTACACCTTTGTGGCGGACAAATCAAAAACGTAATGACTCAGCGGTTCTTTCAATTGCCGAGATTCCGGATACGGATTGGCGTGCGGTGTTTTCTCAGCGCGTGACATTTCGAGACAAGCAGCTCCTTTCCTCACTGCTGACTTCAGGCGTCTTTCTTGTTTGCGGTGCACTGCTTGCTCTAATTGTCGGAACCTTCTTGGGATTTCGTCTTACAAATTATGTCCAAACCTTAATCGACCAAATCAACGCCTTCAAGAAGGACGGTTCCATTAAGAAACCGGACCGATCTTTTCTTGCAAATGCGCCGATCGAATTGAAGTTGCTTTCGGTCCAGTTTGAAAAGCTGGTTCGGCAGGTTCAATCGACACAGAAGAAATTAGAAGAATCGAACTTAGATTTGACACATCAGGTCAACCTGCGGACCCGAACACTCAATCAGAGAAATCAAGAGCTCAGGGCCCTCCAGTTTCTCTTGGCGCCGCTTCAGGATGAGCCGCATGTTGTGATAAAGCGGACCGTCGAGAGCTTCCGTCTAATCCTCGGACTTAACCAATTGGATTTCGTCGATGAACCGGAAAGGGGTCGTCAGGATCTAGCCAGTTTGCCGGTTAAACTCAGCACGGGAGTTTTAGGCTATTTAAGCTTCGAGCGGCCTGACTACACTCAAGAAAATCGAGTCAATACCTCGCTTCAGCGTTTGGCAAATTCGATTGCCATTGTGTTAGAGAACAAAGAGATGTTTTCTTCAGTGAAAGCTTCTCAATCCCGCTTCAATGCCCTACTGGAGTCTATGACGGAAGGGGTGGTACTGATCGGAAAAACCGGCAGTTTGCTGTATTCCAACAAGACAGCAAGAGAGATTCTTTCTATTGCGCCCGGAGACGGTATCGCCAAAGTCGAGAACTATATAGAGGAGCACTTTAGAAAGGTTTATTTGGCAGACAGTCCGAATAATCCACAGGATTTCTTTGCGGGCCCCACTCGATATGTTAGTAAAGTAGATTCTGATTTTTTCATTGAAGCTTCCGGTTTTTTAGTGCCGGAATTTCATGGCTATGTTGGCCCGAGAATGGGTTTGCTACTTCGAGATATTTCGGAAGAAGTTTCCATGGAAAGAATGAAGCGCAATTTGATCTCTGTTGTCGCGCATGAACTAAAGACTCCGGTCACTACGCTAAGACTTCAAAGTGAAACGCTGCAGCGCCAAATTAGATCCGGAAAACTTTCGGACTCTCAGCAGCTTCTGACAGAGATGCTGGAGGAAAGCGAGCGTCTGCAAAACTTGATTTGCGACTGGCTGGATGTTTCCAGACTTGAGGCAGGATCATTGGTGATTAAGCCGAAGGTGCAGACTGTTACAGCAATTTTGAATAAAGCAATGAAGAGCGTTCATCTTCATTTTCCTCACTTGGAGGTTTCGCTGAAAGTTGAACCAGAAGCCGAATGTGTTTTGGCAGACAAGGATCGTATGACCCAGGTCTTTGTGAATATTTTGGAGAATGCTGCCCGCTACAACGACAAGGAAAAGCCTACGTGTAATGTGAGGTCGGAAAAAATTGATGACTCTGTGGTTATCAGCTTTTCTGATAACGGTATAGGCGTGTCCGAAAAACATCTCTCTAAAATTTTTGATTCTTTTTATCAAGTCGATATGGGTTCGGGACGGAAAGTCGGGGGGACCGGGTTAGGCCTTTCGATTTGCCGCGGTATCATGGCTGCCCATGGCGGAAAAATCTGGGCCGAACAAAACCCCAAAGGCGGAACAGTCTTTAAAATCTCCTTGTCGCTGTAGGAGGGAAGTATGCATCGTCCTTTAATCTTGATCGTTGATGACGAAAGCAAGATCCGCCGTCTTTTGGCTCAAAATTTAGAACTCGAAGGATTTGACGTTCAGACGGCCTCCGACGGTGCTCAGGCACTGGAGGTTTACAACAAGTCGGTTGAGAAACCCGATTTAATTCTGCTTGACTTGATGATGCCTGAAATTGACGGCATGTCGATGCTCAAGAGACTGCGTAAATCATCTGATGTGCCGGTCATTATTCTGTCAGCGAAAGACGAACGTCCCATGGTCATCGAGGGCTTCCGAGAAGGAGCAGACGACTTCGTCTCGAAGCCTTTCTACATTGAAGAACTGATGGAAAGAATTCGAGCCGTGTTGAGACGAGGAAAAACCAGATCACTTGTCCACGCCCCTCAAAGTCAGGAACTTATTTGCGGTGCGCTGAGACTGTTGCCCGGCCCGCGTCAATGTTATGTCAAAGACGCGCTCGTCAAACTGACGGACAGAGAGTTCAGGCTGCTCTTAGAGCTTGTGAAACACCCCGGAGAAGTCATGACCCATGAACGGCTGCTTCGAGCTGTGTGGGGGGACGAGAGCATCGGAGAGGTCCAGTATCTTCGTGTTACTTTTGCAAGAATCCGAAGAAAGCTTGAACAGTGCGGCTTGGACGGCGGCGTGATTGCGGCTTATTCCTCGGTGGGGTACCTAATTACAGAACCTGATTGAAAGGCTCTTAGTACAAATACGGATCATTTGTAATTTTTCTGCAATAAATTCCCGGGGTTCTGCAATCGTCCTGTTACAGAATGTTGCGAACATTATCTCGTAGAGGTTTTTCTACGCGCAGCTCTTAGAGAGTCTGCGTCTCAAATCAAGAGGAGATTAATAATGACAACTCAAATGATCATAGCCCAGTGCTTGATGGTCTTGACGTTGGTGATCATGATTACAGGCATGACGCCGATTTACATTACCGCAATCACCGGTGCTGCTATTTCTGCAATTGTCGCAGGCTTCCCGCTTGCCGGAAGCGCTCCGATGACAATTGCAAAGATGATTAATTCCGGTTTGAACCCTGTGATTGCCGATATGACGGGTATCTTGCTGTTCATCGGCATCATGCAGGCAACTGGCTTCTTGGATGTTATCGTGAGAGATATCGTCCTTTGGGGCAACAAGCTCGGCGGCGGCCCCGGCGTTTGCACGGCAGGCGGTATTGCTGCAGGCGTTATCGGCGCACTGACAGGTTTCACACAGCCTGTGATTACCGCTGTTATTACCGGCCCGGCTGCTGTTAAGCTCGGCGTCGACCCCAACAAAGTTGCAGGTATTCAGGCTCACGCCGGTCATATCGGTAACTTAGCAGGCTTCACACACCCGACCCAGGTTGCAATTCTTGCAACTGCCGGCATCGGCTACGGTTTGTTCAACGTTCTTGGTTTAATCGCCGCTCTCTCTATTTTCTTCATGTCCTATGTCCGCGTGATCTATGACATGCACAAGAGAGGCGTTACTGTCAGCGAAGAAGACAGAATCGCCGTTATGGAAGAAATCAAAAACAAAGAATACAAGACCACTTCCGGAAAAGCTTTCTTCCCGTTCTTGGTTCTTTTGATCGGTTTCATCTGCGGTCTGCCGATTTTCCTGGTCGGCCTGGTTTCCGCTCTCGTCGTCATGATCCTTGCCCACAAGGATATGAAGAGCGCCGAACAAACGATGATGCAGGGCGTCGGCTTAATCGCCACCCCGTTGGTCGCAACGATCGGCTTCCTGTTCATGAGCACGGTTATTAAATAAATCGGTCTCGTTGACACGATCTCGACCTTCGCATCTCCGATGCTTTCCTTCTCTCCTGTTATCGTCATGTTCTGCGTGGCTTTCGTAACCGGCTTCATGACTCAGTCTTATGCAGCCTCTGTTGCTGTTTTGGTTCCGTTCCTTCAGGTTGTGCTCGGTACTGGAGCTGACCCGTTTGCAGCAGCTTTCGCTGCCGCTTCCGGCGCTTCTCTGATTCAGTACTTTCTTACCGGCGGTCCGGTTGCTGCTCTGGCTACCGTTATTCCGGTGGTTCCGGGATCCAACCTCAAACAGGCTAACTTGTTCCAGCGTCCGTCCATTCTGTTCGGCTGCTTGGTTGCCTTGATCATCACCATCCTTTTGATGATCTTTTAATTAGTCTGTGAATCTTCGGGTTCGGTGTTAGCCGAACCCGAACTCATCGGTTAACTCATGAAAACAAATATATCCTTATCTGCCGCACCATTCGGAGTCATCGGCGTTGTTGGTCATGCCGGATGCGGACACGCCAATAGCCACTTGGGTTTTATCCAGGACGATTCTGGGGGGCTGAGCGCAGTGCTTGGTCTTCTGCGAGAAGCAACTGGCTTAAGTCTTGAAATTGCGGAGTGCAATGTCCATACGGGTCTTGAGGATGCATATTTTCAAGTTAAGACAGTTTCAGGCGGAGAAGGCATAGGCACGGCAAGACGCGGCATTACAGCTTCAGAGGCCCGTCTGGCATCTCATTGCGTCGGAAAGCAGGCCGTTTGTTCGCAAGCGATTGCGGTGGATTGCTTCGGAAGAATCTTAGGTCAGGGCGCTATGGAAGTACCTGTTGCCTTGCAAACTGCGATTGCTAATGCAGCGTTGGACAGCTTTGTGAAAGCCTTCTCCGATCAATTCATCATCAAAGAAGAGGACCTGGAAGGAAATTGCGGAAAGATTCTTGGAACGGTTTTGGATATTCACGGTGTTCCGGTATCGGTCATGGCGCTTTCAAATGCGACCGTAGGCGGCATTGGTCCTAATGAGGATATTGAAGGAAACGTTAACTTATACGGAAAGAAAGACTTATCTGAAAAACTGCATTTGGATCGAATCCCTTCCTTTGTCATTGAAGGCAAGGTCTGTGCAGAACCGCTTTCATCCGTTATCAAGGAACCCACATTCTTAATCAGAGCGTTCCCCGGGGATGACAACACTGTTGCCGCAAAAGCCTTATTAAAGGCCGCACAATCTCTGGACCTTCCGGTGGAGTATCGTCCGGAACTGCTTGGCAGAAGTGATACCGCAATGGAAGATCTGACGCGTCAGCAAGGCAGAAAGATTATTGAATTCGGAAAAAGGCTGAGCAAAGCTTCTACTGCTCAGGAAAAAGTCCGAATCGCTGCCGAACTGAACGAATTTTGCAGTCAGGAATTAGGTGGCATTACCTTTATGAGCAATGATGTGCATAAAGTTATGGGAGGCGTCGGCTGTATACCGGGAACTTCTGCTGTAATGAGCCTCTTTATTAGCCGAGAGCAACTCCAAAAACAAGTTCTTCCGACCTTAGAGTCGGAAGATGTTAAAAATTACGACCGAATCATCTGCGCTGCGGTCGGATACTTGAATGAAAATCTTGGGCAGGCAAACGAGGAACTCATTGCTGCTCAGGAAAAGTATGGGATGACCAGACACTAAAAAATTTCAAAGGAGAAATCGAATGTCGGAAAAGAAAAAAGTCATTGTTTTTACTACAGGCGGAACCATCGCGATGAAGTTTGACCCGAAGGTTAACGGCCTGGTTCCTGCTGTCAGCGGCGCAGACTTGGCCGCCGCTGTTCCTGGTTTGGATAAACTTGCTGATGTTGAAGTCAGAGAGTTTTCAAATCATGCCAGCTGCGCGATGACTCCGCAAAAAATGTTTCAGCTCTCTCAAATGATTGAGGAAGCTTTGAAAGAAGAGGGCGTTGCCGGCGCTGTAGTGACCCACGGTACCGATACAGTTGAGGAAACCGCCTACATGCTCGACATTCTTCACAAGAGCGAAAAGCCTATTGTCTTAACCGCTGCAATGCGCGGCGCCGGCGATACCAGCCCGGACGGTCCAGCAAATATTTACTGTGCTGTCAAAACAGCGGCCAGCGAAGAAGCCAAAGGCAAAGGCGTAATGGTTCTGCTGAATGAAATTATTCATGCAGCCGGACAGGTCAGAAAGACTCATTCCGCTAACCCCGATACCTTTGCTTCTCCTTGGTGGGGCCCCATAGGTTACTGCGATGTCGATAGAGTTGTTTTCCGCCGTACTCCTCTGGACAGACATACTTATTCTCCAAAAGAACTGACCGCTCGTGTGGACATTGTTACCGGTCAGACAGGCATCGGTCGTGATTACATTGACTTTGCTGTTGCTCAGGGCTGCAAAGGCATCGTGTTAGAAGGATTCGGACGCGGAAATCTTCCTGCCATTGTGGAACCGGCGATAAAAGATGCAACAGATAAAGGTGTTGTTGTGGTAATTACCACTAGAACCCCGGGAGGTCGCCCCTACCAGGTCTATGCCTATCCCGGTTCTGTCACGGACAGCCGCAACAACGGTGCGATTCATGGCGGTGAATTTTCTTCTGCCAAAACTCGTCTCAAGCTGATGGTTCTGCTTTCCGAACGTCCCGAGCTGGCAAAGAAAGAAAATCGAGAAGAACTTGAAAGACTCTTAGACGTATAGCAAATTACCTATTGATATCCTTAATTTGTTTTATCCCTCCATAAAACAAAGTTTTGGCTGTCGATTTCTTCTACCAAGAGGAAGCCGACAGCCCTTTTTTGTGCACCCTAGACTTCCTATCACAGTTTTGGATTGAAAAAACAATTTTGCAACCTTCTGATAACCGTCGTTAATTCGATCATTGCCTTTCTGAAGGCTGTTAACGTCCCAAGAAATGGTTAAAATTGGAAAAAGGCTCAGAAAGAAGAATCCCATGGCTGACACCGCTTTTTATACTCACGGATTGTTTTTCAAACACAAGATGGGAAGCAACAATCCCGAATGTCCTAGGCGCCTGGAAAAAATTGAAGAGCTTATGCTGGCTGCAGGTACCTCTCAATACGTCGATAAGAAGATACCTCCGATGGTCGCAGTGACGGACATGCTGGCCGCGCACGATGCCGACTATATTTCTTACCTCTCCCAAAATTCCCCTAAAGAAGGTTTGAACACAATCAGTGTAGACACTGCGATGAATCCTTATACGTGGGAGGCCGCTCAATATGCGGCAGGAGCTGCTTGCGCCGGAGTGGATGACGTTCTTTCAGGTCAATATAAGAAGGTCTTCTGTGCGGTAAGACCGCCAGGGCATCATGCGCATCGAGATCATTCCGGAGGTTTTTGTTTTTTAAATAATGTCGCGATCGGCGCATTACACGCAATCGGTATCTACGGGCTGAAAAGAGTCGCAGTCGTGGACTTTGATGTTCACCACGGAGACGGCATAAGTAATATCTTGGGCGGTCGGGATGACGTTTTAATTCTTGACGGCTTCCAGGAAGCACTGTTCCCATACGCCCACATTCATCACGCTCCCCCGAATGCAATCTATACACCTTTCCCGGAGGGAACCGAGGGCAGTGCACTTCGTCGCACGATGGATGAAGTTTGGATGCCCAGGCTTAAAGAATACAAACCCGAGCTGATTATGGTTTCCGCGGGTTTTGATGCGCATAGAGAAGAAGATCAAGCTCAGCTATTGATGGTCGAGCGGGACTATGCCTTTTTGGGGCGTCGTTTAGCGTCCTGCCAATCGGAGATTCCGGAATGCCGGGGTGTCGTGGCAGTACTTGAAGGCGGATACAACACATCTTCTTTAGCCAGAAGCTGTGCGGCCTTTATCCATCAACTGGCCTGTTCGGATTAGTCGATGGATTCGGGAAAGAACTATCTGATGCCCGGTGTTTCAAAGCGGGAGGTTCTCGCTTGGGCATCTTATGACTTTGCCAATTCCGGCTACACCACCGTCATTTTGACCGCTGTCTACAACGCATTCTTTGTCTCCGTGGTTGCTGAAAATGCAGTTTGGGCAACTTTTGCTTGGACGCTTACGATCACACTTTCCAATTTGCTTTCTATTGCGGTCATTCCGGTGATCAGTGCTTTAGCCGATGCCCAGGCAAATAAGCGATTTTGGCTCGCTGTGATGACAGGAATCTGCTGTATGAGTACGGCGACCCTAGCTTACACAGGCCACGGAACCTTAGCTTCTGCTGTTTTTCTCATTGTTATTTCCAACACAGCCTTTAATGCTGGCGTTTCTCTGAATTCGGCGTTTCTCTCAGAGTTGGCAAAACCGGAAGCTTTCGGAAAGGTCTCGGGCTGGGGATGGTCTTTCGGATATTTAGGCGGAATCGTCAGTCTGGCGGCTTGTTTGCTGATCGTCTTTGAGGGACAGAAAGCAGGTCTTCCCGCTGATGTTTATGTACCGTATACAGCAATGTCGACGGCGACTATTTTCTTTGTGATGGCGCTACCGATGCTCTTGTATGTTAAAGAGCGTTCTAAACCTAAAAATATCTCCTTTGAAAAGACCTTCGGAAGGATAAGAAAGGAGGTGGCAGCAAGCCTTAAGCTTATGAAACGCTATCCCGAATTTCTAAAATTTTGTGTCTGCGGACTTTTCTACCAAGCCGGTATTGCCGTAGTGATTACGCTCTCAGCTGTTTATGCTCAGCTCGTTATGAAGTTTACGACGGCCCAAACGATTAGTTTGATTTTGGTTGTCAATATCACTGCCGCTATCGGTGCTTTTGTGTTCGGGTACGTTCAAGATCGCTTGGGACACAAGAAGACATTAGCACTCACGATTCTTCTGTGGATCATCATGGGCGTTATGGCGGCCTTTTCACAAGGACCGGTAACATTCTGGATTGCCGCTAACATTGCAGGTGTTGCCATGGGGTCCAGTCAATCGGCGGGCAGGGCGGTCGTTGCAGTCTTTGCTCCCGCCGGTGAACTCGCTCAGTTTTATTCCGCCTGGAATGTGGCGGTTTGGGGTGCCAATGTTTTAGGTCCGATTACATACGGTACGGTGACTTGGCTGACGTCCGGCGATCAAAGAACGGCCATTCTTGTGACCACACTTTTCTTTGTGATCGGACTGTTGATTCTCAGACGCGTACGTTTATCTAATCAATTCGCTCTTTGAGTCTAAAAATCCGCAGCTCCGAATAATAGATCTGCCTAAAGGAGAGACGATAAACTCTGCGAGTCTGTGGGCGTCAGGGCGGTACGTCATATACCATTCAGGATGAATGGTATACCGTTGCGGGATGTCAGCCGTAACGATCTCCGGCTTACCTTTGTATGTGTTCCAAAAGGCCCTATATCCTATGAAGACATCGCATTGTCCCGTTTCAAGGAGCCACAAGGCCACTTTCTTTCCTGAAGGAACGGGATTCGAATGCCTGCCGCCGACAAGGGCTTTTGAACGAGCAGAAATGGAGTTGGCGAGCTCTGGAGATTCTTTTCGGATCATTTCAAAGAACTTTTGAGTGTAATCACCGCAAGGATCGTCTCCCGGCGTCGATGTTCCGATTCTCATGCAAGGATTAGATAAAAGAGTCATCGCGTCTTCTCCGTTTGTGGCCGCTGTTTTTAAGGCTATGACACAAAGAGAAGACCGGCAGACCGGAACGACCGGCGCCTCACAAAAAGCGTCGGAAACCTTTTTTGTGTTTTTGTAGTCGGCACTGACAAAAAGGCTGCAAGCCTCACCGCTCAATATTTTTCCTCTGAGAATCCCGGCAGGTCCGCATCGATAATCAATCTGAATATTCGGATAATCCTCCTTGTATTTCTGAATAAGAATAGCGACAGCATTAAAGAAACTACCCGCAGCTAATACCGAAATCCGTGAGTTATTCATGATAACGCTCTATTGTCATTGATTGAGGAAAGTTGTAAATTATTTATCGCTATTCAAAATAAGTATAGCGAAACTCAAACCTAATTACATTTGCTTCGCAATTCCGAAGGTTGAAAATGCTTATCAAAGGACTTTATATCTCAGTTTTTGCGCTGTCTTTTTGTTTGCCGGCTCAGGCCTCTCGCACAATCACAGATCAACTGGACCGTACGGTAACTATTCCTGATCAGGTAAGCCGTGCTGTGGTGCTTCAGCATCAAACGCTGAACATTACAAATCAGTTAGACGCAATGGGGCAGATCGTAGGCGTGCTTTCTGACTGGAAAAAACAACTCGGCGAAGATTATTTACGACTCGCCCCGTCGCTTAAGGATATGGCGACACCCGGAGATCTCACTTCCGTGAACATGGAAAGCCTTTTGAAGCTAAAGCCTGACGTTGTATTTGTGACTAATTACGCCCCGGCTGAGATGATTAAGCAAATCTCGGATGCAAATATCCCAGTTATAGGGATCTCGCTGAGAACCGGATCCAAAAAGGAATTGGAAAAACTTAATCCTACGGTTTCCGACGCTTATGAAGCGTACAGTCAAGGCTTGAAGCAAGGCATTGAACTCATCGCGTATGTTTTCAATAAGGAAGAAAACGGAAAAGAACTTATTAAAGCGGCATTCCAATATCAAAAACTTTTGAAAGATAGGGTAGGCGGCATCGAGCTCAAGGATCGTCCGAAGTGTTACGTTGCAAATCCGGATCTTGTAACGTACGGTTCCGGAAAATTTACCGGGGTCTTCCTAGAGACTTCGGGTGCCTATAACGTTGCGGCACCCTTTATTAAAGGATATAAAAAGGTAAGCATTGAGGAAGTTCTAAAGTGGAATCCTCAGAATATTCTCGTGCAAAACAGATATCCCGGCGTAATCAAACAAATTAAGTCCTCTCCTGAATGGAAGAATATCCAGGCGGTTAAGGGCGGTCGGTTATATTGCATGCCGCAGTTTGCAAAACTCTGGGGATATCCGCAACCTGAGGCGATGGCAATCGGGGAAATTTGGTTGGCTAAGAAACTTTACCCTGCAAAATTTTCTGACATCGATGTAGAAAAGGCTGTTCAGAATTACTATCAAAAATTCTATCGTGTCCCTTACATTCCCTCAGACCCGGCCAAATAATTACTGCCTGATCTTTTTACTCGTTTTGTGCCTGGCGTCGGTTATCGCGGCGCTGGGCATAGGGCGCTACGGCCTTTCCTCAGCTGAAGTGCTGAGGATTTTGTGGGAGGGACTGGCTCATAAAGAGGGAGATCCCGTTCTTCACCAGATCGTTTTTAATGTTAGGTTGCCGAGAATACTTACATGTGCCGCAGCTGGGACGGTTCTAGGAATGTGCGGCTGTGCACTGCAGACAATATTCCGCAATCCATTAGTTAGTCCGAACGTTTTGGGTATCAGTTCCGGAGCTTCTTTCGGCGGCACGCTGGCGATCTTTTGTGATTTAAGTACATGGGCGTTGTACTCTTCAGCGATCTTTTTCGGGCTTTTGACTTTGACCTTAGTGTATTTTTTCAGTCGTAAGTTCAGAGAAGGTCTGCTGATGCTGATTCTGGGAGGTATGGTCTTAAACGGCTTTTTTACCGCTTTGGTAGGCTTACTTCAGTATCTGTCCGACTCGGAGGAAAAGCTTCCCGCCATTGTTTTCTGGCTCATGGGGAGTTTCAGCTCGGCCACAATGCCAAAATTTTTCCTCTTTGCGATCCCGGTTATTGTCTGCGGGGTTTTGATGATCGGTCTTCGCTGGCGCCTCAATCTCTTGTCCTTAGATGAAAAAATGCTCTCTCTTTAGGCGTTCGTGTCCAACCACTTCGCTGGGTTTTTATCGTTTGCTGCGGAGTCCTTATCTCAAGTCAAGTTGCTGTATCGGGGAATATCGGTTGGGTAGGCCTCGTCGTTCCCCACATAGGAAGATCCGTGGCGGGCGAAGATACTCAAGTTCTCCTGCCGGCCTGCGGTCTGATCGGAGCCATATTTCTAATTGGAGCAGATACCCTTGCACGCTCAATCTCTCAAGCTGAAATTCCGATTAGTATTCTCACGTCCTTGGTAGGAGCGCCTCTTTTTGTGCTTATCCTTCTGCGATTCCGTAAACGGAGGCTGAATGCGTGAGATTCTTAAAGTTCGGGACCTGCAGTTTGGTTATGTTTCGAACGATCTCGTGATTGACGGCCTCAGTTTTTCTTTAGAAGCCGGGGAGGTATGTGCTTTCTTGGGGGAGAACGGCTGCGGTAAGACGACGCTGATTGATCTTCTTTTGGGCCTTCAGAAGCCTCAATCAGGCTCTATAAAAATATTGAGGAGTGCAGGGCTTGTTCCTCAAAAATTTTCAGTCCCTTTCAATTTCAGCTGTGAGGAAATTGCGTTAATGGGACGAGCTAGAAGTATCTCTGCTTTTGCAACGCCCGGTCCCAATGACTACAAAGCTGTCCGTCAGGCATTCCGGGAACTGGGAATTGAGGCTCTGCTGCACAAAAATTTCTCGGAACTATCCGGCGGACAGCAGCAAATGGTCTTAATCGCAAGAGCACTTGCGGGAGACTCCGATCTGATATTTTTAGATGAACCTGCTTCAGCCTTAGATTTGAAAAACCAAGACAAAATGCTTTTCTTGTTGAAACAGCTCTCAAAAAACAAAGGCAAGACCATTGTTTTTACAACACATCATCCTAATCACGCATTAGCAGCTGCAGACAAGGTTTTACTCATGAAACGAGGTCATTATATTTTTGGAAGCAGACCTGAAGTACTGACGGAGGAAAACCTTACGACTCTATTTGGTCTGCCGGTTGTCTACAGACCAATCTCTTTTCAAACTTATTGTTTAGGTGAGTTTGCGACCGTCTTCTCTTCTCAGCTGGAAGAACTCCAAAAGAAAAACGCTCCCAAAAAGGAGCGTCTTGCAAACCGAAAGTACTAAGTTTTAGCTTAACCCGGTGATCTTGCCCTCAACGACATCGATGGTATAGGCGGCCGGCTTCTTGGGCAGGCCGGGCATACGCATAATGGCGCCGGTTGTCACAACTAAGAAACCTGCGCCTGCATTCAGGATGACGCGCTGAACAGGAAGCGTAAATCCATGCGGAGCACCCTTCAGATCAGGATCGTGAGACATGGAGAACGGCGTCTTAGCGATGCAGATCGGGAGTTTTTCAAATCCCATGTTCAACGCTTTGATCTTAGCCAGGTCTTTCAAAGCGGCAGAAGAGTAAGAAACATCCTGTCCGCCGTAAACCTTGGTGTTGACGTCTTGGATCTTTTCTTCAATGGATTCATCAAGGTTATAAGCGTAGTTCAAAGGCTTGGAGCCTTCTTTAACGGCAGCCATGACTTCTCTGGCAACATCCAAAGCACCTTCGCCGCCCTTGGCAAAACCGTCTGAAATCGCGAAACGAACACCGGCTTCTAAGCATTCCTTGCGGACGACATCAATTTCTTCTTCGTTGTCGTTGGCAAAATGGTTGAGAGACACGACGACCTGCTGGCCGAAACGCTTCAGGCTCGCAATATGGGCTTTGAGGTTGGGCAGACCGTTAATCAGAGCGTCCATGTTTTCCTTGCCGATTTCAGGAAGGGGAACGCCGCCGTGCCACTTCAAAGCTCTCAGAGAGGTCACGAGAATGGTAGCGGCCGGCTGAAGGTTGTTCATCCTGCACTTGATGTCATAGAACTTTTCTGCGCCTAAGTCACTGCCGAAGCCTGCTTCCGTGATGGCCCAGTCTGCGATCGTCATGGCGGCGCGAGTAGCGGCCACGGAGTTGCAGCCGTGGGCGATGTTGGCAAACGGGCCCCCGTGCACGAAAGCGGGTACGCCTTCAATGGACTGTACCAAGTTCGGAAGCATTGCGTCTTTCAGAAGAGCCATCAGAGCACCGGTAGCTCCTAATTCTTTGCAGGTGTATGCAGAACCGTCGCGCTTGAGACCGACAACTAAGCGATCCAGGCGAGTGCGGAGATCCTCTTCACCGTCAGCCAAACAGATAATGGCCATGAGTTCGGAAGCAGCTGTAATGTCGAAGCCGGTTTCTGTCGGGATACCGTTGGCAGGACCGCCGAGACCGGTGACGATATTGCGAAGCATGCGGTCGTTTACGTCAAGGACACGGCGCCAGGTAATTTCTTTGAGATCGACTTGTCCCTGATGACGAGCGTTGTCAATCAAGGCAGCCAGGAGGTTGTTGGCTGCGGTAATGGCATGGAAGTCGCCAGTGAAATGCAGGTTGATGGATTCCATCGGAACAACTTGAGAGTATCCGCCGCCGGCAGCACCACCCTTCATACCGAAGGAAGGTCCGAGAGAAGGCTCTCTCAGAGCCAGACATGCTTTTTCGCCGAGTTTCTTAAAGGCCTGAGCAACGGCGATGGAAGTTGTTGTCTTTCCGGAGCCGGCAGGCATACCGGAAGTTGCCGTTACGAGAATAAGTTTGCCCTTGGCGTTAGAGGTGTCCAAAGCAACTTTGGCTTTGTCTCTGCCGTAAGGAATGAATTGGTCGTCGGAAAGACCGTATTCATGGGCGAGTTGATCGATAGGAATGAGCTTGGTTTGCTGTGCAATTTCAATGTCAGTCAGCATGTCTGTCCTTGATAGAAAGGTGTGAGTCGGAAACTTGGATAAAGTATCTAACCTGTTTGAACGCATTTTTGGGTGTCTGCGAACAAGGCTCCATTCTAATGGTAGACATCCTCTTACGTCCTAAAAACAAGAAGAGGAAAATCCGTATTTTTCCTTAGGCTGAACAACCTAACTAAAACGAGTTCGACCGCTTTTGAGAAGCGATAATTATTTCCTCTGCTTAATCAATTCGTTTGCGGAAAAGAAAAACCGAAGATTTTTAGGTCTTCGGTTGGCGGAAAAACTTTGTAAGTATTATTCAGCTTTTTTTCTTTTCCTCACTCGGTGCTTCGGATTTGGCGGCTTCCGCGTTCAAAACCTTAGGATCATGAGCGGCACGAGGTACGAATTCCGGATCAAACTTCGGATTGAGCAGGCGTTCTAAAGCGATACGGACACCGCGTGAATACTGGTAGTGGATCTTGCCGACTTGGAATTCCGAGGCGATTGTATGGCGCTGAGAGTCCAGTTTTTCCGGCATAGGCTCGGAAGCTTTAGGACCGTAAAGTTTGAACATCAGCAGAGCAGAAACGGCGTCCGAGACTTCTTTAGGGTTCTCGGGGTTTCTTTCGAGTGTCGACTCAATGACATTCCAATATTCATCGAAGTCCGGTTTGAAGCTCTTATGCAGCAGCTTAGTGCGGAGGGCCTCGATGAGTTCCTCATTCGGCTCGCCTTCCATCTTCAGCGTGCTGTTGCGAACGCCTTCTAAGAAGAGAGCAACCGAGAAGGGAATGTACTGTTTTTGAAATTCTTCCAGGCGTTTTTTTCTTCCGATAAACCAAGGAATGTAGAAATCCGTCGCTTTTCTCAGTGTTTTGAAATTTTCTTTGTAATAAAACTGAAAAACTTTATTAAGTCCCTCAATTTTGGCTTTAAGATCTGCGGACTGAGCCATGTTGTACTGTCGGTTTGTTAGAAAGATTTACATAATCTACACGATCTAAGGAACGTTTTGTCTTTTACTGCCTACCTTTGGACGCTATTTACGAGTGCATTAATCTCTTCTACCGTTTTACCCGGCGGAAGCGAGGCACTGGTCGTCTTCGGAATGCACGAATTTCAGACGCATTTATGGATCGTTGTCTTTGTCGCGACGGCAGGAAATACATTAGGCGCGTTAATAACCTATGGGATGGGGAGACTCATCCCGAATAAGAAGCAGGAAGCTAGAAGTCTGGAACTGCTAAAAAAATACGGACCGATAACACTGCTTTTTTCTTGGCTTCCTATCGTTGGCGACGGCTTCTGCCTCGGCGCGGGCTGGCTGAGAATTAACTTTTGGCGCTCTTTTTTGCTGATTCTCCTCGGTAAGTTCGTCCGCTACTTAGTTTTGGCTGCGGTTTCGCTGCATATGTTTTCTTAAGCTGGAAGACTCTAAAAGAAGATCGTTAATTCTTTGGGAAAAATACCTGCAGCCTCGAGTCCTTATACACCTAACTGTCTTGGTAAAACGAATCAAATTTTTAGGATATCTCCTTAAAAAATGAAGATTTTTAGAAACTAACACCCGCCTATATTGAATCTGCGTACTTTTGTAATAGGAGATTTTGGTATGCAGTGTTTGGACGACTTTCGTCTTTCTTTTAAGGGACGTGACTTTTTGCCGCTGATGGTCGGCGGAATGGGAACCAATATTTCGACAGCAAATCTCGTATTGGCGATTGAGAAGCTTGGAGGAATGGCCCATCTTTCTGATGCTATGCTGCCGGATGTTGCAGATCGCGAAATCGGAACACATTTTACAAAAGAGAAGACAATCCGATTCAAGTCAATGATTGAAGAAGCAGACAAGACGGAAGAAAAGTTCAACTTGGAGGCTCTGTCCAGGGTCTCAAAACAATATTTTTCCGATGTGATGGAAAAGGCAACCGGTAACGGTCTGGTTCTTGTGAATTGCATGGAAAAGCTCACTATGAACGACCCGATCGCCACGCTGAAGGCTCGATTGAATGCAGCATTGGATGCCGGTGTCGACGGTATTACGATGTCTGCCGGTCTGCATCTTTCAAGCTTGAAACTGATGCAGGACAATCCTCGGTTCAATGACGCGCTTTTCGGATTGGTTGTCTCTTCGGCTAGAGCGCTGAACCTCTTCCTGAAACGCACGGCATTCATCGGACGCAAACTGGATTATGTGGTTGTTGAAGGTCCGCTGGCCGGAGGACATTTAGGTTTCGGCGAGGATTGGAGAAACTTCAAGCTGGAAGATATCGTTAAAGATGTCGTCAAGCTCGTGAAAGATACCGGACTAAACGTTCCGGTGCTCGGTGCCGGCGGAATATTTTCCGGGAAGGAAGCCGTTGACTTAATGAAAAAGACCGGCGCGTCCGGCATTCAAGCAGCGACCAGATTCACGATTGCTCAGGAAAGCGGTCTTCCCGATCCGGTCAAACAAGTCTATATCGACGCAAAGGACGAAGACGTTGAAGTCAACCATGCTTCCCCGACCGGATATCTCATGAGAATGCTTAAAAACTCTCCGGCGTTAACCGCCAATAATCGGCCGAACTGTGAGTCTTATGGCTATATGCTTTCGCACGGAAGCTGTCCATACCTTAAAGAGTGGCTGGAAAACTCGTCCGAGAAGACCAAATGCTGCTTGTGCACGAATATGCGCAATTACAAAGTGTGGACGTGCGGTACGAGCGTCAGCAGGCTCAAGACGACAACGGTTAGAGGTCAAGACGGGAAGTGGGTTCTTCCGACGGCCGAACAAATCTTCAACGACTATCGATTGGCCTAAACAAATTGATATTCAGGAAAGAGGCGCCAAAGTTTCGAGCGCTTCTTTCGCAAGATAAGCTCGGTTTCATCCTCAAAAGCTAAGCTCCCCTGTGCATGCAATTCGCTCAAAACGTTTTGCCTGAAAAAATTCAGCGAGGCTTCAATCGCTATAATCCACCGAATGTAATCTAACATTAGAGAAATAAATGAAAATTCTTGTCCCTGTCAAAAGGGTGGTCGACGCCAATATTAAGGTCAAAGTCGGACCTGACGGCAAACTCGACGTCGCTAACCTCAAACACTCGATGAACCCGTTCGACGAAATTGCACTCGAACAGGCCGTTCAAATGAAAGAAAAGGGCATTGCCAACGAAGTGATCGCAGTGTCCGTCGGCGATACAAAGTCTCAGGAAACATTGCGCACGGCCCTTGCTATGGGTGCCGATAAGGGCGTTCTCATCCAGACGGACAAGCCCTTTGAAGCAGAGCCTCTGAACGTTGCCAAGCTCATCAGCGCTTATGTCAAACAAGTCAATCCGGATCTGATCATCTGCGGTAAGCAGGCCGTTGACAACGACTCGAACCAAGTCGGTCAGATGATTGCCGCGATGTGCGAATATCCGCAGGCAACCCACGTTTCTGCTGCCGTGATGAAGGAAGGCAAACTCGAAGTCACACGCGAGATCGACGGCGGCTATGAAGTTCTCGATCTCACACTTCCGGCTGTAGTGACTGCTGATCTGAGATTGAACGCTCCGCGCTATGTCACACTGCCGATGATGATGAAAGCCAAGCGCAAGCCGCAGGAAGTCGTCCAGGCTTCTGCTCTGTGCCCCGATCTTCGTGCGCACGTTGAAGTTGTCGGCTATGAAGCGCCTGCAGCTCGCAAAGTCGGCCGCAAAGTTGCCAACGTCGACGAACTCATCGACAAACTGAAGAACGAAGCGAAGGTACTTTAAGGAGCGAAACATGGCCGTTTTAGTTATTGCAGAACATAATCATGCCGCTCTGAACCCTGCGGTTTATTCTTTGGTCACCGCTGCTCAAAAGATCGGCGGCGACATCGACATCATGATCGCCGCTCAGGAAGGCGGAAAGCTTGCAGAAGAAGCAGCCAAAATCAACGGTATTCGCCGCGTGCTGCTTTCCGAGGCTCCTTACTTTGCCGAAGAACTGCCCGAAAATCTTGCCGCTTCCGTCTTAGAAGTGGCAAAGGAATATGATTACTTCCTTTTCGTCGCCAACCCTGCCGGTAAAGCAGCCGCTCCGCGAGTTGCCGCCGTATTAGATGTTGCTCAGATTTCCGAAATCACGGAAGTCGTTGACGCAAAAACATTTAAGCGTCCGATTTATGCCGGTTCTGTCATTGAAACCGTGCGCGCGCTCGACCCCAAAGTTGTTTTAACGGTCCGCGCTACCGCATTTGATGCCGCTCCGACCGGAGAAGGCAACGCCGAACTCGAAAGAGTCGTTCCCGCTTCTCCTGTGATTAAAGTCACTTTCGTCCGCAGCGAACAGGTCAAGAGCGATCGTCCCGATCTGCAGAACGCTAAGATCGTTTTAGCCGGCGGCCGAGGTTTGGTTGACGAAGCTGAATTTGCGGAAATGGGCAAACTGGCCGACAAACTCGGCGCAGCCGTCGGTACGACCCGCGCTGTGGTCGACGCCGGTATTGCTCCGAACGATTGGCAGATCGGTCAGACCGGTAAGATCATTGCTCCTGACCTTTACATCGGTTTTGGTATTTCCGGCGCCATTCAGCATATTGCCGGTATCAAAGACGCCAAAGTCATTGTGGCTGTGAACAAAGATCCTGAAGCTCCTATCTTTGATGTCGCCGATTACGGCTTAGTCGGTGATGCAATGACAGTGATTCGGGAACTGGAAGCAAAACTCTAGTTTTACGATACTAAAGTTCAGGCAAAAGGCGGTTGACAACAGCGGCTTTTTCGTTTGCACTGAGTAACAAAACAGATGCAACCCGTTTGTTTAATTGAAAAAATTAGGATAAAATCACGTGTTTTCAGGCGTTAGAAGCCTAATTTTTAAACTTTTTAGAATATAAATTTTTTGAGGTAACTTAATATGGTCGTTATCCGTCTGGCTCGCGGCGGCTCCAAGAAGCGCCCCTTCTACAACATCGTCGCGACCGACTCCCGCAACCGCCGTGACGGTCGTTTCAATGAACGTATCGGCTTCTACAATCCGATGGCATCCGGTGCTGCTCCCCGTCTTTCCATCAATGAAGCTTCTTTGAACGCTTGGGTTGCTAACGGCGCACAGATGAGCGACACCGTTGCTCGTCTCTACAAAGAATTCAAAAAGGCAGCTGCTCCTGCTGCTTAATTGATTTCTGACCGTTTGTGACTAACGAGAAGAATTCCGGCGCCGAGCCTATTGTGCTCGGCGCTTTGCATGGTGCCTACGGGCTAAAAGGCTGGGTTCGCGTCCAGCCTTTTCAGGGTACGTCTGCGCTTTTAGGTTCCAAGCACTGGCAGCATGTTCTCCCGGACGGAGAAGTCAGACCGGTGGAACTGGAAAAAGCAAAACTGCACGGCGCCGGTATCGTCGCAAAATTCCAAGGCATCGATACGCCTGAGGATGCGGCGGCGCTTCGCGGTGCAGTGGCCCTTTACCGCAAGGATTTTCCTGAAGCCGAAGAGAACGAATACTACTGGGTCGATTTGATCGGATGTGAAGTCGTCAATAAAGAAGGGCAGAGCATCGGCCAAGTTAAGGGCATGATCGACAACGGTGTTCACGACATTCTGAATGTCAAACGCGCCGACGGTAAAGAAGTTCTCATTCCTTTTGTTGAAGATTATTTGGCAGAAGTGAACGTTGAGGCTAAGAAGATCGTTGTGGACTGGGATCCGTCCTGGGATTAAACCGCATTATGCGTTTTGACATCGTCACGCTGTTTCCGGAAATGCCGCTTCTTATAGAGAAGTTCGGTATAACCGCTCGGGCTGCCAAGCTAGGACTTTGGCAGCTTAAGTGCTGGAACCCGCGTGATTTTGTTTTTGATGCGCATAAGACCGTAGACGATCGACCCTTTGGGGGCGGCCCGGGCATGGTTCTGTTGGCAGAACCGTTGGCTGACGCAGTGGATGCTATCCGCAAGGACGGCAACTACGGCAAAGTTATTGCGTTTGCGCCTTCCGGCAAAACGCTCAATGACGACAAAGTGCGTTCATTGTCCGAAGACAATCAGGATTTGATTCTGATTTGCGGCCGATACGAAGGCATTGATCAGAGGTTCCTGGATACCTATGTCGATGAGACCCTATCGATCGGAGACTACGTTCTCTCCGGCGGTGAGCTTCCGGCAATGGTGCTTATGGATGCAGTAATCCGTCAGCTTCCCGGCGCGATTAAGGATTTGTCGGCTTCCGACGAGTCTTTTTCTACAGGTCTTTTGGATGCTCCGCATTACACACGGCCGGAGGTTTGGCGAGATATGCCGGTTCCGGATGTGCTTTTGAGCGGGCATCATAAAAACATCCGAGCATGGACACGCAAACAGGTGTTACAAATAACCGCCCAAACGCGTCCGGATTTGGTTAAAATAGCGCGCTCGAAGAATTTGCTGACCCGTGAGGATGAGCGAGTTCTGCGAGACATTAAAGAGAGTACGGAATCGTAAAACGTTCCGATTTTTAAAATCCATCCTCTCTGCAGTTGAAGAAATAACAGAGCTGCATGAAGATGGTCATTGGAGACAAAAATGAATTTGATTGAAACACTTGAAAAAGAAGAGATTGCCCGTCTTTCTGAAGGCAAAACCTTCCCGAAAATGAACCCTGGCGACACCGTTGTCGTTAACGTGAACGTCGTTGAAGGTTCTCGCAAGCGTGTTCAGGCTTTCGAAGGCGTGATCATCGCCATTCGCAACCGCGGTTTGAACTCTGCTTTCACCGTTCGTAAGATTTCCAGCGGTGAAGGTGTGGAACGTACATTCCAGCTCTATTCTCCGTTGATTGCCAGCATCGAAGTTAAGCGCCACGGTGACGTCCGCCGCGCCAAGCTCTACTACCTGCGCAATCTGTCCGGTAAAGCTGCTCGAATCAAAGAAAAACTGGTTCGCAAGGCCTAATCGGTATTCGGATCTCCGAATTAGAAAAACCTCGTCAGCTTCGGTTGGCGAGGTTTTTTGTAGGCCGCTGCAAAAAAAAAGACCTCCGGTTTCGGAGGTCAATTCATTCAAGCTTTGGAAAAATCAGCTACTTCTAAGTCAACTAACTTTGAAGAACGTTCTTGATCTGTTCGCTGGTTCTCATCAGATCGTAAGTCTGGCTGTCGTCAAAGGCGGCAAAGACGGTACCGATGCGGTCGGTGATGACGTACATGTCGTCAGGAGTCTTTTCAATCCAGCCCAGGTCAACGAGCTTGGCGAGCTTACGGCGAACGGTTTCACGCGGGATACCGGTAACGTCCGAAATTGAAAGGGCGTTGCAGGGCAGGTACTGTCTTTGGCCATTGAAGGAAGCGGGCTGGTAGCCCCGGCGTTCGTCATAGAAGCGTTCGGTATTGCGGGAAGCGATTTCACCGAGAACCAGGCAGAGCGTCAGATCTCCGTCATAAGCCTGATACATCGCGCGAAGGCGGCTGGTCATAAAGCGAAGAAGAAGGACGGATAAAACGTCTCGGTGAGAAGCATAGGTTTCAGGAGAGACACCGGCAGGAATTCTGAGTCCGGACGGCAATTCGGTCGGGAAGGCTGCTCTGTCTTTCGGTGTGCGGCGAGTTCTTAACATTTTCTATCTCCCATGTAACTGTTCTAATCTTGCTGTTGAAAACTGACTGTGTTTTCGTTTTCGATGTGTTCATCATATCGGGAATTCCCGAGGTGAGCAAGTAGAAACCCATATTAATGCATACCATAGAAACGGTATAATTGTTTAAAAAAACAATTAAGTCCTAGTAAAAATATATAGGGATTATTACTAGAAAGCCCGTCGTTATTGGCCTTACGAATTTTTATAAAAACTTAATATATGTGGAAAATAATTCGAATTAAAATGTAATAATTTGTAATAATAAATGTAATTTCCTTTGTGGGCTAACGGAAAGAAAGTATTTGTCAGTTTTAAAACCAATTTGGTAAGCCAACATTTTCAATGGTTATAGGAGATTTTAATTTGTATAACAAATATTTGTCTGCTCAAAAACTGCATTTGGATGATTTTGTCGGTGAACGAGTATTTTGGTAATCAAAGTCTTGACACTTAATGTGCTTACTTTTTCTTAATACGATCTTGTATCCCTTATTGCTTGCTGCATTTCTTTTCTTCATACCTAATATACGGTATTTAAGGCTAATTGTTCGTACAAGAATCGCATGTTAACGCGATGATTTCTCTTAATTTCTCAGTGTAAGAAAAGTGTTGATCTAACCACATGTGTAGACAATCATTATGCGGATGAGAGTACGAAAAAGGTTCTCGAGAAAAAAATACCCGGCTTCCACCGGCGAAAGGTCATGGAGATGATTTTTTCAAAAAGTGTTCTTCTCTGCGGCGATGGCTTTTTCGGCTAGCTCTTTGTAAAAAGCATAGCGTTCAGGATCAATTTCGCCTTTATCTACCGCGGTCTTAACCGCACAGCCAGGTTCATTTAAGTGGCGGCAATTCGTGAATCTGCAGTATTCCACCCGATCTCTGATCTCGGGCATACCCCGCATAATGTCATTAAGCGTTAAGTGAGAAAGACCGAACTCCTGGAACCCAGGGGAGTCAACAATAGCACCGCCCTCATAGTTAAACCACCGAGCTGCCGTGGTAGTTTGCTTTCCGAGGTTCAAAGCGACTGAGTATTCCTGGGTCCTTTGGCCTGCGTCTTTGACTAAGAGATTCAAAATAGTCGATTTTCCCATTCCGGATTGCCCGATCAAAAGCGTCACTTTGCCTCTAAAAAGCGGTTCGAGTGTCTTAACCGTACCCTCAGGGTCCATGGTAGCGGAAACCTCCACAACCTCGGCTCCTAGCTCTTTGAGCTGGTTAATGAAGGGGCGGACAGTCGGTTCGTCTTCTATAAAGTCCGTTTTGTTCCGAATCATCAGAATATGAATGTCGGCAGTTTCTGCCGCCAGCATGGCCTTCCAAATGAAATGAGGATTATAGGAAGGGCGCGTGGCAAAGACGACTGCCACCTGGTTGATATTGGAGGCAAGCGGTTTGGTTCTTAGTTCGTCGCTGCGATAAAGCAAAGATCGTCTTGGTTCGATTTTTTGGATCGAAACTTGTTCAGGGGACGTTTGCAAACATTCAACGATATCGCCAACAGCCAGGTCGACTTTTTTACCTTTTCGGGTTGCTTCCAGAACCGTGCCGTCTTCCTTTTCGACAAAGCTGTGTTTGCCGTGCGAAGAAATAACACGCGCTTTAAACCAAACCTGCTCTTTCATAGCCTCTCACTTACTCATTTCTTTCTGGATCGTTGCAATTCGGATCGCTGCATCCGGATGGGAAGAATAGAAGGCCGAGTACAGCGGATCAGGTGTCAGCGTAGCGGCATTGTCGGAGAAAAGCTTGACTAATGCACTAATGAGGGTACTTCCGCTGCTGTACCGGACGGCAAACGCGTCGGCTTCAAATTCATGTTTGCGTGAAAACAGGCTCGTCAGAGGAGCAAGCGGGAACAAGAAAACCGGAACCGCAACAGAGAAGAGGATCAGGGCGACTCCGTGGCTTGCTCCGTGCGAAAGGTTGACTCCTAAGCCTTCATAGAACCATGAGCATTCCGCAAGGACGGAGAGTATCCAAAAGAAAAGCAGTGAGAAGATAAAGCTGAAAGCCATCATCTTATAGATATGGTGCAGCTTGTAATGTCCCAGTTCGTGAGCCAAGACCGCTTCGGTTTCTTCCGGCGTCATTTTGCTGAGCAGTGTGTCGAACAATACAATGCGCTTATTTTTCCCAAAACCGGTCATGTAGGCGTTCCCCTTGGCGCTTCGTTTAGAGGCATCCATAACAGACAGGCCCTTAGAGGCAAACCCGATTCGGCTAAGCAGTCCCTCCAATCGGCTTTTGAGTTCGCCTTCGGGCAGAGGAGTAAATTTATTAAAGAGCGGAGCGATAAAAGTCGGATATATCCATTGGACCGCCAGAATGAAGAAGATGTAGGCGAGCCAAGCCCAGAACCACCAGAAAGCTCCTGCTGCATTCCAAATCCAAAGAACAGCCGAGAGAATGGGAATACCTAGAATCAAACTTAATATCCCTGAAAGAAGAAGGTCTTTGACGAAGCGTGCCGGAGTCGTAGTGTTAAAGCCGTATTTTGCTTCAATCCTAAATGTCGAATACCAGGAGAAGGGAAGGTCGATCAGAGAAGAAAGGAGTGCGTAGCCCAAAATAATAACGATCTGGGCCAAAATATCTGCGCCGAACCAACCGTAGACTTCTCCGTAGATCCATTGAATCAGTCCGCCGAAGGTAGCGATTAAAACAAAGCCTAAGTCGGTGATGCGAGTGAGCTGACCGAACTTAATTCGCTCAACCGAGTAATCAGCGGCTTTTTGATGGGCCTCCAAAGAGATTTTGCCGGCGAAGGCGAGAGGGACCGCCCCGCGATTCCTCAGAATCGATTGGACCTGACGGCGGTCAAGATAGTATTTGAGGACAAAATTCCCAAATAAAAACAGGATAAAAACGATTTCAAAAGCGGCAGCCGAATTCATTCGAAACTTTCAGTTAAGAAGAGATTCAGGAATTATAGAGAAGTCACTTCGCCGCCCAAAGTATGCACATAAATAAGGGATACAGCGTCTGAACAATTCTCGCCCATATATACTGAATTTAAGGAATTGAGTGACCATGAGGAGCAGAAAATGCTTACCTTTCAACATCTGAAGCGATACACGGCGATCTTCTGTTTTGCCGGAGTGGTTTCAATGCCGTCACTGGCCGGCGTGCATGTTGATGTCAACATCGGTGTGGGTTCCCCCGGATATTATGGGGTGCTTCCGATCCAAGGCGTTACTCCCTCCCTCTGGAATGCCAACCCGATCGTCGCAATCGGAGCTGCGCTCGCAGGCGCTCCGATTTACCTAACGGTTCCTGATAAGCATCGTCGCCATTGGAAACGTTACTGCGCCGAGTACGGAGCGTGCGGTGTTCCGGTGTATTTCGTCAGACGCGGCTGGTACAACAACTACTATGGACACGCAGCTCCCCCGCCTCCTCCTCCGGGCCCTGGGTTCATGCCTCCTCCCCCGCACCATGCCGCCCCGCCCCCTCCGCCGAGAGAATACGGCGGGCCAAGACACTTTAAAGATCATGGTTGGAAACATCGGCCGTCAGGTCACGATTGGGACGGTCACGGACACGGCCATAAGAAAAAGCACCACAAAGATTAATTTTTGTCGAATTTCGGCATTTATCTGGAGATCCGGCCGGAACATCGGTTCGGATCTTCTTTGTTTGTTCTAAAATGCCGAGAAAGATTCAAAATGGGGTTGAGAGCAACATGAGCAATAACGGCTTTGCGGTCGACAGAGATCTGCTGTTTAACGAGAATAATCTGATTTGGATGGATTTGGAAATGACCGGCTTAGAGCCGCAGATTAATCGCATTCTCGAAATGGCGGCTGTCATTACGGATCCGCAGCTCAATGTTATTGCAGAAGGGCCGGTGGTCGCAATCCATCAGGATGCATCGATTCTCTCCAATATGGACTCCTGGAATACCGCCACGCATACTCGCAGCGGCCTCGTTAACCGTTGTTTGGAAAGTAAAGTTACCGAAGACGATGCTGCACAGATTTTTATTGATTTCTTCTCTAAATACGTTCCTGCCGGTAAAAGCCCGTTGTGCGGAAACTCGATCGGGCAGGACCGCCGATTCATGGCACGCTGGACACCGAGGCTGGAGCAGTTCTTCCATTACCGTAATTTAGATGTTTCTTCCTTTAAAGAATGCGTCAAACGTTGGTCGCCCGAGGTCATGAAAAAATATCAGAAGACGTCTCGCCATGAAGCGCTCTCCGATATTTATGACTCTGTCGAAGAACTTCGTTTCTATCGTCAAGAAATCATGAAGATCTGATTTTTTCTCGCTCCCAAAAACACGAAAGCCTCAGAAATCCCGAGGCTTTCGCGCTATTTAGAAGCGATTAAGACTTCTTCGGTTCTCTGTTGAGCCGGAGAATCAGAGAGGAGGTATCAAATCTGCCTCCGCCCATGTTCTGAACTTCACCATAGAACTGATCGACAAGTGCGGTCAGAGGAAGGTCTGCGCCGGTCTTGCGGGCCTGCTCTAAGCAGATGCCTAAATCCTTGCGCATCCAGTCCACAGCAAATCCGAAATCAAACTTGCCTTCAATCATTGTGTCGCCGCGGCGATGCATCTGCCAGGAAGAAGCGGCACCTTTGCCGATCACATCCAGAACCGTGTGCATGTTGATGCCCGCGGTCTGCCCGAAAGCAATCGCTTCTGCTAAGCCCTGAACAACGCCGGCGATACAGATCTGATTGCACATCTTGGCAAGCTGTCCGGAGCCGACCGGTCCGATTCTGCGAATCGAGCACGCAAAAGCGTCCGCAATCGGTTTGACGCGTTCAATGATTTCTGCATCTCCGCCGCACATGACGGTAAGACTGCCGCTGACTGCGCCGTCCTGGCCGCCGGATACCGGTGCGTCAACAAAGTGCAGACCGCGGGAGTCAGCTTCAGCCGCCATTTCTTTAGCGACTTCTGCAGAATCTGTGGTGGCGTCCCAAAGGACGGCGTCTTTTTTCATGCCGGCAAAAGCGCCGTCTTCTCCGAGCAGCACACTGCGCAGATCGTTGTCATTGCCGACACAGGTAAAGACGACGTCAGCATCTTGTGCGGCTTCACGAGGTGTTGTGACGGCTTTGCCGCCGAATTTTTCTACCCAGGCTTGGGCTTTAGAGGCCGTGCGGTTATAAACGGTAACCTGACAGCCTGCATGCAGGAGGTGACCCGCCATCGGAAAACCCATTGTGCCTAGGCCGATAAAGGCTACTTTGGTTTCGGCCGGAACCGGGGAATAGTCTTTAGCTTGAAAATACATTAGCGAACACCCCTGATTTTTGTGATTTCTCCGGCAACTTTAACAACACGGCGAGCGAGCGAAGCGGTCGGATCCACAATGGCAGCATGTCCGTCTCCGAGCTTGATGTTGTCAGTTTCTTCCAGAATTAAAGGCAGCTCCGTGCAGCCGAGAATAAGAGCTTGAGCGCCTTTATCTCTGACCAAATGCTCGGCAGCTTTAAGCAGAACTTCTTTGCAGTGGCCGTCGGTAAAGCCGGCTTTGACGCCTTTTTCACCGTAAATAGCTTCCATGACCATGGCCTGATGCTCTTTATCAGGAACGACCATGGCAAGTTTCATGGATTTGGCTTTGCGGCCGTAAATGCCTGTCTCAATGGTTCCGTCAGTAGCCATCAAGCCGATGACGACATCCGGTCCGAATTTATCGCGGATCTCTTCGAGCGTTACCTGCTGCATATTGATGAGCGGAACGCTTAAGTGCGGAACGATGGTTTCAAAGTAAGCGTGCGCGGTATTGCAGGCAATCACGATTGCGTCAACCGCATCTTTCTCGAGCTTGCGGCAAGCGGCATACAAAGAAAGTGTGGGATCCACGCCGCCGTGAAGCAGGTATTTGGTACGGTCAGGAATCTGGGGATTCTGTTCGACGGCAACTTTGATGTGTTCCTGGTCATTCTTAGCAGGAGTTGCCTTAGTAATTTTGTCGTAAAGGTCGACAGTGGCAGCCGGTCCGAGACCGCCGACAATACCGATCTTGAAGGGTTTAGGAAGTTTTTCCCAATCGGTGAAGCAAAGGTAGGAAACGTAGGCGCTCATGGAATCCAAAACGTTGTAACCCTCGGACTTCAGAGTGGCCGCAAATAATGCCTGCATGACGCAAGTCGGGAAAACCAATTCGGCGCCTTCGCTCAGAAGGTTAGAGCAGACTTTGCCGAAGAGTTCACAGGCTTTCTTCTGATCGGGAATCACTGCACAGCGAGAGCCGCTTTCGAGTTCGTCGAACACTTCGAGCATAGCTTCGCTCGGATAAACCCATTCCACAGGGACTTCGCGGCTGACGGTTTCTGTAATGAGTTTGGCTTTATCTGTACCCGGACGGCCGAGATAACCGAGTTTCTTAACAGGATTCTTCTTGAGCTCTTCGATGCAGGCCTGAAGGATATCCGTCACAGGAGTTGTGATTTCTGTTTGAACTTCATTTAAGAAACTGATGTTTCTGAAGTTGCACAGTGCGATGACTTGAGCGCCTTTTTCAATGAGCTGATACGACTCTTCCAAAACGCGAATCTTAACGTCGCCTTCTTGGACTAACTTCGGAGCGTCTGCATCCGGAGAAGACCAGTCGAGATCTACAAGTTCAATGCGGGGACGTGAACCGTCAGGAAGGAAAGTGGACTGGAGTCTTTCCTTCAAGGCTCTGACGAAGGGGGCGGGACTAAAACTTTGGCTGATGCCGATGACTTTATGCTTCATAGTTACTCACCGTTGTTAGATTCGGATAAGTATAGAGCCGCTGTAACGTTTTGACACCTCTAATTTTCCTTAATAGCTTCGGCGCCAGGCATTCATCGGAGAAACAAAAGAATTGAGCCCGCATATTACGGGCTCAAAAGCAAGAATCATCGAAAAAACCGAAGTCTTCGGTCATGAAAAACATCGTTCTCTATTTTTGTCCGTCATTCTTAGGCTGGCTGTAATGATGGTGGTTAGAGCTTCTCTGTTCTCCGGTGACGTCCGAAACGATGTCGGATTCGATCGAATTTTTAGACAGCTTCTTAAGAACGGTCTCGGTTTTGGCGGTCGGCTGGTCTTTATCGTTGACCGTGGCAGAAACGGACAGCCAAGTCTTGCTCATCGCAATACCAACGGCAATAACAACCGGTCCCAGAATAATGCCCATGAATCCGAACGCCAGCACGCCGCCGAATACGCCTAAATAGATGAGCGACAAGGGCAGGGAAGCGCCCTTGGAAATCAGGATGGGCTTTAAGAAGTTATCCACACTGGAGACTGCAAGCGAACCCCAAAGCACAAGGAAGATCGCCATGCCGACTTCGCCTTTGTAATAGAGCCAGAAAGCAGCAGGACCCCAAACTAAGGGAGGTCCGATAGGAACGGCAGATAAGACGAACACTGCGACACCCAATGTGATGGCGCCGGGAACACCTGCGATCCAGAAGCCGATTAAGGCAACGACGCCTTGGCCGGCAGCACTTCCGACAATGCCGAAGACGACGCTGCGGGTTGTGTTGACGATAATGTCGCGAACTTCGGCACCGATGCTGCCGCTCATGCGCGTTAAGAGTGCCAAAGATTTTTGAGAAAGGACTTCGCCGTCGCGATAGAAGAAGAAAATCACGAACAGCATGAGGAATAACTGGAGAAGTCCGTCGCCTAACATCACGGCACCTGCAAGAGCCGCGCGGCTCACAGGATCAAAGAGCTTTTGTGCAATGGCGGCGAGCTCCTCTTTATTGCCCAGCAGATGTGCAGCTTGTGTGTAGGCCCATTCACCGACAAAGGGAATTTCCTTGAGTTCTTCTGGAACAGTAAAGCCGGAGGCAATCCATTCACGTACATAACGAATTAAGGTCGGGATTTCCTGGGCCGATACTAAAGATAATCCGGCAATCGGAAGCACAATAAGGATGGCCAGCAGGGACACCATGATCAGTGTCGCAACAAGATTCCTGCCTCCGACTTCCTTTCGGACTCGTTTAAAGAGAGGCCAAGAGACGATCGCGATCACAGCCGCAACCGACATCGCTGTTGCAAAGGGCCAAACGACTAAAAAACAGCCGATGGCGATGAATGAACCGAAGAGAAACCGCACCACATAATCGGCACGGTCCCTGAGGGAAGGCAATAGCATGGCTCTCAATAAAAAATAATTTAGGAAAATTTTAGTTGAAATGTGCTTTGCAACACGGAGTTGTTCTGATTTTAGGCACTAGGGAGCTTCTTCATCGAACAGCAAGGTTTCGTCCCTTGATTGAGCAGGTACTGACTGCCCCATTCGTACATCGACTCTAGAATCGGCCGAAGAGAGGTTCCCAGCGGCGTTAGGGAGTATTCAACTTTCGGAGGAACGACGGCATAAACCTTTCTGAGGAGCAGTCTGGCATCTTCCAGCTCTCGAAGCTGCTGAGTTAGCATTTTTGGCGTTGCCGACGGAATCAGCCGACGCAGTTCGGAAAAGCGCAGTGTCTTGCCGATGAGGTTCCAAAGAATAAGCGTTTTGTATTTGCCGCCGATCAAAGAGAGTGTGGCTTCAACGGGACAATGGAACTCTTCAGACTGAAGAGCTTCAGAGGGTTCGGATTTAACTTTATCCATAGTATCTAAAAAGTAACTATCTATCAAAAACGGAAGTTCTTGCGTGAAAGATAATAATACTTAGAATGATTTCGTTCGACAACGGAATTAAATGTCAACTACCTCGGCCTAAAGGCCGAGGCTTGAAAAAGCCTCTAGTTGACTAGC
>OGHO01000532.1_pt1 | contig 49093 bp, 40 predicted proteins | sample 1571421 | NCBI WGS metagenome assembly OGHO01 (sample SAMEA2581937, study PRJEB24529) | metagenome | biome: Human gut stool | place: China | collected 2011
GCCGCATCCTGCGCCGCGCTGTGCGCTACGGCTACACCTACCTCGGTTTCACCGAGCCGGCGCTCTGCCGCCTGGTCCCCGGGCTGGTGGAGCAGATGGGCGGCCAGTTCCCCGAGCTGAAGGCCCAGCAGGGACTTATCGGGAAGGTTATCGAGGAGGAGGAGGCCTCGTTCCTGCGTACGCTGGCCACGGGCATCAGCCTGCTGGACGGCGTGATCTCCAGAACCAAAGGCGAAGGCAAGGAGCTCATTTCGGGTAAGGACGCCTTCGAACTCTACGATACGTTCGGCTTCCCGATCGACCTCACGGAACTGATCGCCCGCGAGCAGGGTGTCGGCGTGGACCTCGCCGCCTTCGAAAAGGAGTTGCAGGCCCAGAAGGAGCGTTCGCGCAACGCCGCCGCCGTCGACACCGACGACTGGGTGGAGCTGTTTCCGATCCGCGAGAGCATCTTCACGGGCTACGACACGCTGACCGAGAAGGTCCGCATCGCGCGCTACCGCCGCGTTACGTCGAAGGGCAGGACGTCGTACCAGCTGGTTTTCGACCGCACGCCGTTCTACGGCAACTCGGGTGGCCAGATCGGTGACATCGGCTCGGTCGAGAGCGCCAACGAGCGCATCCCGGTCGTGGCCACCGAGAAGGAGAACGGCCTGATCATCCATATCGTGAACCAGCTTCCGGAGAACCCCGAGGCCGAATTTACGGCCAAGGTGGACCCCGAAAAGCGGCAGGCCGCGGCCAATAACCACACCGCCACGCACCTCATGCACGAGGCGCTGCGCAAGGTGCTGGGCACGCACGTCGAGCAGAAAGGCTCGCTGGTGACGCCCGAAATCCTGCGTTTCGACTTCTCGCATTTCCAGAAGGTGACGCCCGAAGAGCTGCGCGAGGTGGAACGGCTCGTCAACCGCGCCGTGCGCGCCAACTACCCGCTCGTGGAGAACCGCGAGGCTACGAAGGAGGAGGCCGAGAAGTGCGGTGCGATGATGCTCTTCGGCGAGAAATACGGCGATAAGGTCCGCATGGTCCGTTTCGGGTCGTCGGTCGAGCTGTGCGGCGGTACGCACACCAGCGCCACGGGCAATATCGGTCTCTTCAAGATTCTCTCGGAGAGCGCCATCTCTGCCGGCGTGCGCCGCATCGAGGCCGTCACGGGCGAGCAGGCCGAGAAGGTCCTCTACGCCGCCGAGGACACGATGCGCAACATCGCCGAATATCTCAATAACCCGCAGGTCGTGCAGGCCGTGAAGAAGATGCTCGAAAGCAACGAGAACCTCTCGAAGGAGGTCGAGTCGATGCGCCGCGAGCAGGTGGCCCAGTGGGCCGACAAGATCGCCGCTTCGACGCCCGAGCGTCACGGGATGCAGGTTTTCGCCACGCAGACCGACCGCCGTCCCGACTTCGTGAAGGACCTGGCCTACAACCTGCGTCAGCGTTTGCCGAAGCTGGTCTTCGTCGTGGGTTCCGTTTGGGACGGGAAGCCGACGCTGACGGTGATGCTGGGTGACGAGATCACGGCCCACGGCGTGAATGCCGGAGCCGTCGTGCGCCAGGCCGCGAAGCTGATGCAGGGCGGCGGAGGCGGACAGGCCTTCTTCGCGACGGCCGGCGGCAAGAACCCCGAGGGGTTGCAGGCCGCCATCGACAAGGCCGTGGAGCTGATCGGGGCACAGTTGAAATAGCCGCCGCAGGCGGCATTGGGTTCCGCATTCTCGTTCGGAGCGGAAAAAGGGCGTCCGAGGGCCGGAGGACGATCCCATGGAGAACGACATGCGGATGGTTTTGGGTACCTAAAAGGTACGGAAAATGAATTAATAATTAAAAATGAAGCATATATGAGCACACAAAAAGTTCTTCTCATGATCCTCGACGGCTGGGGAAACGGCCGTCACGACAAGGCGGACGTTATTTCGACCGTGCATCCCGAATACATTTCGGCCATGACCGCGAAATACCCCCATGCCGAACTGCGCACCGACGGCGAGAACGTCGGTCTGCCCGACGGACAGATGGGCAACTCGGAGGTGGGCCACCTCAATATCGGCGCCGGCCGCGTCGTGTACCAGGACCTCGTGAAGATCAACCGCGCCTGCCGCGACAACTCGATCATGCAGAACCCGGAGGTGAAAGCCGCGTTCGAATATGCCGCGGAGAACGGTGTGAACGTGCATTTCATGGGCCTCGTGTCGGACGGCGGCGTGCACTCGTCGCTGGAGCACCTCTTCAAACTCTGCGACATCGCCGCCGAATATAAGATCGAAAATACGTTCGTGCACTGCTTCATGGACGGCCGCGACACCGACCCGCGCAGCGGCAAGGGCTTCGTCGCCGATCTCGAAAAGCACATGGCCGCATCGACGGGCCGGGTGGCCACGGTCATCGGCCGTTATTACGCCATGGACCGTGACAAACGCTGGGAGCGGGTGAAAATCGCTTACGACGCGCTGGTGAACGGTGTCGGCGAGAAGGCGTCGGACATGGTCGAAGCCGTCCAGAAATCCTACGACGAGGGCGTTACGGACGAGTTCATCAAGCCCGTTGTGCGCGTCGACGGGAACGGACAGCCCGTCGGCCTGATCCGGCCGAACGACCTGGTGATTTTCTTCAACTACCGTAACGACCGCGCCAAGGAACTTACCGTCGTGCTGACGCAGGAGGATATGCCCGCCGAGGGGATGCACACCATGCCGCTCTACTACTGCTGCATGACCCCCTACGACGCCAAGTTCACGGGCCTGCACATCCTTTTCGACAAGGAGAACGTGCCCGACACCATCGGCGAGTGGGTTTCGAAGCAGGGCCTCCGGCAGCTGCGCATCGCCGAGACGGAGAAATACGCCCATGTGACGTTCTTCCTGAACGGCGGCCGCGAGGAGAAATTCGACGGCGAGGAGCGCATCCTCGTCGCTTCGCCCAAGGTGGCGACCTACGACCTCCAGCCCGAGATGTCGGCCCCGGAGGTGGCTGAAAAACTGGTCGCTGCGCTGGGCGAGAAGAAATTCGACTTCATCTGCCTGAACTTCGCTAACGGCGACATGGTGGGCCACACGGGGGTCTACGACGCCATCGTGAAGGCCGTGAAGGCTGTCGACAAGTGTGTTTCCGAGGTCGTCGAGGCCGCCAGGGCCAACGGCTACGAGGTGGTGATGATCGCCGACCACGGCAACGCCGACAACGCCGTCAATGCCGACGGCACGCCCAACACGGCGCACTCGCTCAATCCCGTGCCCATCGTGGTGGTGTCGGACCGCGTAAAGGCCGTGCACGACGGCATTCTGGCCGACGTGGCTCCCACGGTGCTGAAACTGATGGGGCTGGAGCAGCCTGCCGAGATGACCGGCGAGGCATTGGTAGATTTGTAATTTTCGATTATATAGGCATCTTTGCGCTTATACTTGCAGGGCACGAATGGGACGTATTTCTATACTACCCATTCGTGCCCCGCTTCGTTTAAGCACAAACCTGCGCCTCTGACATCGAACGAAGTTTTTGCGTCTTACGCTTTCTTGCCGGCTCCGCTTTCGAGGATCGAGACGATGGAGTAGAGCGTGAAGCAGATGGCGCCGAATCCCGACAGCACACGCGCCGGGACGAAGAATTTGGCGTGGAAGAACGCCTCTTCGTAGAGGAATGCCGCGAGGAACAGACATGCCAGCGCCGTCAGTACGGGGATGATCGGAATGCGGTTGGCCAGCGGGAAGTCGGCGTGCCAGATTTTCGCCAGCAGGATCACCTTGCTCGAAATGCTCCAGCAGATCAGCGCCAGTCCGATCAGCACGAATCCCACGAAGTTGATCGTTTCGCCCCAGAATACGAAGATCAGGACCAGCCCCAGCACGAAGGCCAGTGCGCCCATCGTCAGCACGAGACTCATCCATTTGCGTTTCTCGGCCATCGTGTAGCTGCCGCGGGCCTGCCGGGCGATGCTGGCGACCAGCGCGATGAGCGACGTGCAGACGCAGGCGATGCCGAACATCACGCTTCCTGCGACGATATGCGCCGGGAGTGTTCCCCGTACGTAAAGCAGGATGCACCAGATCCACGCCACGGCGGCCACCGCCGAGACGATGAAGATGAGCAGCGACGACTCCGCGCGGGTGAATCCCGCCGGGTTGACCGAGAAGGAGTCGTCGGCGGAGTTCTTGGGAATCAGGCTGAAACGCGTCGACGAGGTCGCCGCCGTGGCTACGCAGGCCGTGATCAGCCCCAGTCCGCAGACGACGTGCCCGGTGACCAGCGCCCCGGGCCAGTGCGAGGAGATGATGAACGCGCCGCTGATGAGCGTCAGCACGGCGAACGCGTAGCCGATCGCCGGGAAGAGGTACTTCGCGGCGGCCGTGTAGGTTCCGATAATCTGGCGGATGATCGTTGCGGCGGTGCAGTAGAGCGCGATGCAGATGGACCCGAGGTAGAAGACGACGGGTCCGGCCGTCAGGCGCGCCGCGTCGGTCCCGGCGGAGAAGACGTAGGCTCCGTAAGCGAAGCAGAAGGCGGCCATTGCGAGCGGAATGGCGCGGAAAAGGATGCTTATACCGTGATTCATAGGTTTGAATGTTTCCCGGACACCCTGCAAATCCCGCACCAACGGAATTTTTATTATATTTGTAACCATGAAAAACATCGTTTTTGACCTTGGCGGGGTCCTTTTCGCCCGTGATAAAAGCAAGTGCACCCCCGAACTGCTCGAATTTTTCAGTTTCCTCCGCGCTCCGCGCATGCCGCTCTTCTGGGAGGAGTACGACCGCGGCACGTCGACGCTCGCCGAAGTGACCGCCGCCATCAGCGAGATGACCGGCCGCTCCTGCGAAACCTGTGCCGCCGTCCTCCGGCTGGCCGTCGACCTGCAGGAACCCGTCAGGCCGACCGAACGGCTCGTCGGCGACCTGAAAGCCGCGGGGTACAAACTCTACGTGCTTTCGAATATGTCGCGCGAGTTCATCGACTTCCTGCGCCGCTTCCCCGTCTACGGGCTTTTCGACGGCGAGGTGGTCTCCTGCGAGGAGCGTACCGTGAAGCCCGAGCCGCGCATCTACGAAATCCTGCTCGAACGCTACGGCCTCACGCCGTCCGAGACGCTTTTCATCGACGACCGGGAAATGAACATTGAGGCGGCTGCCGCCCTGGGCATCCGCGGCTTCCTCTTCGACCACCGCGATCCCGACGCCGCATGCGACGCCCTGCGGGAACGGCTGCTGTGAATAGGACCTTATAATAAGAGAGGAGGCCGGTACATACCGGCCTCCTCTCTTTTGGGACTGATTCCGGAGGATCAGTTGAAGGTGTAGCGGATGCTGAACATCGCCGACCAGGTCGAAATCGTGCTGGCATACTTCGACCAAGTGGGTTTGTCGAACGTGTAGGCGTCGTTCTCGTATTTCAGAATATTGGTCGTGCTGATCTGTTTCACGTTGCCCCAGTCGCGGTTGAGCATGTTGGCGATGTTGTTGACGTCCAGACCCAGCGAAATGGTGTTGCGCTTGCCTTTGACATTGATGTAGAAGTCCTGCGAAAAGCGGAAGTTCAGCATGTGCTGCCAGGGCATCACGGCGCCGCCGCGCTTCGAGTATTCGCCGGTGTGCTTCGAGAGATAGTCGTCGTTCTGGATGAATTTCCAGTACTCCTCCCTGTTTTCGTCCGACGTGAACGGCATGCCGTCGAGTTCCTCGCGGGTCGGGATGTAGATCAGGTTCACGGCGCCGCGGTCGTTCGTCACGGGATTCTGGTACTTGCCGCTCTGCACGTACATCGTGTAGGAGTAGCGCGAATAGGAGTACGAACCGATATATCCCTGACGGAACGCCTCGTAGTAGAGACCGAAGTTCGACGCGCCGCTCTTGTGCGCGAGGCGGTAGCCGACGTTGAGCAGGATGCGGTGGGGCGACACGTAGGATGCGTAACCCAGTTCGGGCACGTTCGAACCGTTCTTGTTGAACGTGTTGGTGCTGAATGCCGAGGTCACCTGGTCGCCGATGCCGTCGATCACGTTCTTGGCGCTCGAATAGGTGTAGGCCGCCATCACCGAGAGGCCGAATCCCCAGGTTTTCGACACCTGTGCCGAGATCGAGGCGTAGTAACCGTCCAGATCGTCGGTATTGTTGATCAGGTAGGGATTGACGGTCTCGCCGTCTTTATTCTTGATATTTTGGCTATCCCAGTAGGTGCGTGTGCCGGGTTCGCCCGGGAGCTGGATGCCGCCCTCTCTCTCGACCATGCCGAGCTTGGTGACGGTCACCGAGTTGAAGTCCTTGTTGTAGATACCTTCGATATTGAGGTTGACGTCGCCCGGAAGTTTCAGGTCCAGGGCCAGCGAGCTTTTCCACGTCGAAGGCATTTTGAGGTTCTTGTCCAGAATGGTCGGCTGCGTGTTGGCCGCCAGGTCATGTCCTTCGTAGGTTCCCTTGTACACGTCTTCCAGCATGTCTTTGACATTGGTGTGGAATTTGGGCATGTTATCGCCCTTTTCGTTTCTGTAGAGCGTAAGTCCGTTCTGAATGGTGTTGCTGTTTCCGGCCACCGATACGAGCCATACGAAGGGCAGGCGGCCGTTGAATACGCCCGTACCTCCGCGGAGGATATACTTGCGCTCGCCGGTCATGTCCCAGTTGAAGCCTACGCGGGGAGCCACCGACAGACGCGCCTTGGGCATGTCCGAGGTCTTGTAGCCGCCGTGTTCCGCGAAAATCTCCGTAAAATCCTTGTTTTCGTTACCCGAGATCGACGGATAGACCGGAACCTCGAAACGCAGTCCGACCGTCGCCTTGAAACGCTCGCTCACGTTGATCTCGTCCTGGAAATAGACCGAATACTGCATGTGGGAGAACTGGGGGAACGCCTGCGACAATGCGTCGTTGTTGCCGTGTGCGATACGGAACGCCAGCGGGGCCTTGTCGTTCTTGAAGTCGTCCCAACTCTCATAGACGTAGTATCCCGCGCCGCCCTGGAGGTAACCGTTCGTGGTCAGGTTGTGCTCGAACTGCAGGCCGGCCACCAGCCGGTGTTTGCCCAGCGTGTAGCCGATTTCGTCGGTTACGATGTGCGTCGACACTTCGCGCAGGTTGCCTTCGGTGAAGGGGTCGAGTCCGAATGAGGCGTACAGGGCGCTCGTACCGCTCTCGGTGGCCTCCAGAATGTCCACCGTCGGGAAGATGCCGCCGTCGTAGCTGCGCGGCTCGTACTGGTGCGAATAGGTGTAGCGCAGCGTGTTGGTCAGGCGGCTGTCCATGAATCGGGAGTTGAGTTCGGCGGCCACCGACGTGAAGTTCTGCTCCTGATAGTAGCGCGAATTTCCGAAATACATGGCGTAGATCGAGGTACGGCCGTAAACGTCCTTGTCATACACTTTGCCGGCATTGAGCGGCGAGATCGACGACGACGGGGCCGACGAATACTTGTTCTGCGTCCTGCTGAACCGCACGTTCAGCGCGTGGTTGCGGTTGATGTTCCAGTCCACGCGTGCCATGAGCTTGTAGCCGGGGGTCTTCACCGAATAGTTCTGGTAGGCGCCGGGATTGTAGCCGTAGCTGTCGATCAGGAACCGGCTCATCTCGTCGAGTTTCGCGGTGGTCGGGCGGTTGTATTGCAGGGCCTTGCCGAAATCCTGGCTTTCGCTCGTGCGGGCCAGCCGGGAGTTGCCCGGCGTGGTGTTCCACTCGCGCTCGAAGTTGGCGAACACGAAGAGCTTGTTCTTGATGATCGGGGCGCCGACGCTGAATCCGAGGGTGTTGTTCCGCATCTCGCTCAGCGACAGTTTGCCGCCGTCGTACTTGTCGCCCTGGAGCTGGTCGCTCTTGGAGTAGAGGTATGCCGAGACTTTCAGGTCGTTGGTTCCCGACTTGGTGACGGCGTTGATCGCACCTCCCGTGAAGCCGCTCTGACGTACGTCGAAGGGGGTTACCGACACCGATACCTGCTCCAGTGCGTCGAGCGAAATGGGCGAGCCTCCTGCGGGCAGGTTGCCGCCGATGCCGAACATGTTGTTGAATGCCGCGCCGTCGACCGTCACGTACGACTGGCGGTAGTTACCGCCGCCGATTGCGAGTCCCGAGGTGGTCGAGGAGGCCTGGGGCGTGAGGCGCATGATGTCGTTCATGCTGCGGTTGACCGAGGGCATCAGTTCGATCTGCTCGTTGGAGATGCTGGTGACAGCTCCTGCTCGGTTGACGTTCATCGAGCTGTTCTTGCCGTCGGCTGTGATGACCACGGCTTCGAGCTGCTGGCTGTCCTTGAGGACGGCGTCGCGCTTGAGGGTCTGGCCCAGCGACAGCATCAGCCCCGGGAATTCGACGGACTGGCAGCCTACGAACGAGAAGGTCACCGTGTAAGGGCCTCCCGTGCGCAGTCCCTGCAGGTTGTAGTCGCCGTTCTTGTTGGTGATGGCGCCGTACTGCGTGCCCGAGGGGGTGTGCACGGCGATCACCGTAGCGCCGACGAGCGGCTGCCCGTCGATGTCGGTCACCGTACCGTTCATTCCCGAAGTCGTCACCTGAGCATCGGCTGCGCAGCATGCGAAAATCGAGAGCATGAGAAGGAAAAGTTTCTTCATAAACATTGGTTTTTGTGAATAAGGGATTTTTGGGTTTTTCGTTGTGAATGGATCGCGTGTTTTCGTTTTTGCGACGTTTTGGTTTCCGGATTCGGGCGTTTTGAAAAAAGCCGCGAGGGACATTCCTTCTGCAGGAATATCCCTCGTCAGTCGTATGTGTGTTCTGAGAGCGGCTTTCGCCAATGACGGGTATTCATTTTCGGGGTGTCCTTATGGACGATTTCGGCCATTCTTTCCATGTCGCAAATATATATCAAATATTTGTGCGCCGCAACAGAATACTGCTATTTTTTAGTCGACAATGTTTCAACATTTTGGCGGTCCGGTCCGGAAGCCTGCGGCACGTTCCTTGCGCGGGGCCGGGAGTATGCTTTCGGTGCGTGAAAAATACTGGCGTTATTCGCTTTTCGTGCTTATTGCGGGACTGGGTCTCACGATCTTCGTCGAGCTGACTCCTTTTTTGGGCGGTTTGCTGGGGGCCGTGACGATCTACGTGCTGCTGCGGCGTCAGATGTGGTTCCTGAGCGAACGGCGGCGGTGGCGGCGGAGCCTTGCGGCGTCGCTGCTGCTCGGCGAGGCGATCTTCTTCTTCCTCATTCCGATCAGCCTGATCGTCTGGATGGTCGTCGACAAGATCCAGGGTGTGGCCCTCGACCCGCAGTCGGTTGTCACGCCCGTCCGTCACGTCGCCGACCTCATCCAGCAGAAAACCGGCTATGACCTCTGGTCCGAGAGCAACCTGCAATCGGTGCTGGGCTACCTTCCCAAGGCGGGGCAGTGGCTCGTGGGCGGCATCGTGAACTTCTCGGTCAACCTCGTCGTGCTGCTCTTCGTGCTCTATTTCATGCTGATCGGGGGCCTGCGCATGGAGACCTACTGCCGTGAAATCCTGCCGTTCGACCGCCGCGTGGCACGCAGCGTGATGCGTGAAATTCACATGATCGTCCGCTCGAACGCCATCGTCATTCCGCTTTTGGCCGTCTCGCAGGGCGTGGTGGCCTACATCGGCTACCTGGCCTTCGGGGTTCCCGCGCCGCTTTTCTGGGGCGTGCTGACCTGCTTCGCCACGATCCTGCCCATCGTCGGCACGGCCCTCGTGTGGCTTCCGCTGGCGGCCTACATGAGCCTCGACGGCAACTGGGGGCAGGGTGTCGGGCTGGCGATGTACGGCACGCTGGTCGTCACGCAGGTGGACAACCTCGTGCGGATGGTCATGCAGAAGAAGATGGCCGACGTGCATCCGCTCGTCACGATCTTCGGGGTCTTCATCGGCCTGTCGCTGTTCGGGTTCATGGGCGTCATCTTCGGGCCGCTGATGCTGGCGATGTTCGTTTTCTGCGTCAATATCTTCAAGCGCAAGTACCTCGACGGGCTTCCCGACCGGGAACTGTTCGTGCCCGGCGGCAGGTTGGGCGGATGATTGTTCTGTTTTTCGCCTTTTTTTACGGAAAGAAAGCAGATGAGGTGTTTTTCCTGAAAATTCCCCGGAAAAAAGTTGCATATTCGTGAGGGTTTATTACCTTTGTTATTGGAATAACAATAGATTCGTGCCAAAGAACCCTTAAATTGATATTACAAAATGGCGAGAAATCTCAAAATCAGAGACCTTACGTTGCGTGACGGCCAGCAGTCGTCGTTTGCAACGCGTATGAACCAGGAGCAGATCGACCGCTGCCTGCCGTTCTACAAAGATGCCAATTTCTATGCGATGGAGGTGTGGGGCGGCGCCGTTCCCGACTCGGTGATGCGTTATCTCGGCGAGAATCCGTGGACGCGCCTCGAAACCATCTACAAGGCAGTGGGCGATGTCTCGAAACTCACGGCCCTTTCGCGCGGCCGCAACCTGTTCGGCTACTCGCCCTATACGGACGAAATCATCGACGGCTTCTGCCGCAATTCGATCCGGAGCGGTTTGGGCATCATGCGGATCTTCGACGCCCTGAACGACGTCGACAACGTGAAATCGACCGTCAAATACGTCAAGCAGTACGGCGGCATCGCCGACTGTGCGGTTTGCTATACCGTGGACCCGAAATACCCCGAGCCGGGTTTCTGGGCCAAGCTGACGGGCAAGTCGAATCCCAAGCCGGTCTTCACCGACGCCTATTTCCTCGACAAGGCCCGCCAGATGGCGGAGCTGGGTGCCGACATGATCACCATCAAGGACATGTCGGGTCTGATTCCGCCGCGCCGCGTCGCCACGCTGGTGCGCCTGCTGAAGAAGAACCTTTCGATTCCCGTCGATTTCCATACCCACTGCACGCCGGGCTACGGACTGGCTTCGGTGCTTTCGGCCATCATCGCCGGGGCCGACATCGTGGACACCAACTGCTGGTACTTCGCCGAAGGCACGGGCGCCCCGGCCATCGAGCTGATCCACGTCTTCTGCAAGAAGCTGGGCATCGAAACGGGCGTGAACATGGAGGCCGTGGCCAAGATCAACACCCGGCTGCGCGACATCCGCAAGGAGCTGAACCAGTCGGTCTTCGGCGTCGAGAAACCCGAGCCGAAGGCGTTCAATCCGGTGACCGACACGCTTCCCGCCGAGATCGACGCCCTGTTCGACCGGGCGATCGCCGCGGCGCAGCGCGACGACGAGAATGGCACGATCGACGCCTGCCGTAAGATCGAGGCCTATTTCGGCTTCCCGGCCCCGAACGAACTGGTGCAGAAGGCCGAGATTCCCGGCGGCATGTATTCGAACATGGTCGCCCAGCTCAAGCAGCTCAAGGCCGAGGAGATCCTGCCCCGCGCCATGGAGCTGATTCCGTCGGTGCGCCTGGCTGCGGGTCTGCCGCCGCTGGTGACTCCCACTTCGCAGATCGTGGGTGCCCAGGCCGTCAACTGCGCCCTCGACGAGAAGGCCGGACGTCCGATGTACACCAACAAGTCGTCGCAGTTCGTGGGGCTCGTGAAGGGCGAGTACGGCAAGACGCCGGTGAAGATCGACCCCGAGTTCCGTTTCAAGATCTGCGGCGTGCGCGAGGAGACTCCCTACGACACCTCGAAATACCAGATGCAGCCCAACCCCGAGCTGCCCGAAGCCGGCGGAGTGAAACTCGCCGCCAACGAGAAGGAGGTGCTGTTGCTGGAGCTGTTCCCGCTGGTCGCCAAGACTTTCCTTACCAATATGAAGGTGAAGGCCTACGAGGCTTCGAAGCCCGCCGAACCTGTTGCCAAGGCCGAGGAGAAGCCCGCCGGGGAGCCGCAGGCCGTGATCACGGGCAACGTCGTGACGGCTCCGCTGCCGGGCCGCGTCATCGAACTCAAGGTGAAGGTCGGCGACGCGGTGAAGGCCGGACAGGAGGTCGCCGTTCTCGAAGCGATGAAGATGGAGAACGCCATCACGAGCGATTTCACCGGTACGGTCAAGCAGATTCTGGTCCGTCAGGGGCAGACCGTGGCTACCGACGCCGTTCTGATGGAGATCGGGTAACGCGATACACTCTTTCCGGACACCATTCCGTCCGCAGCGTCCGAATGCGTTGCGGACGGAACTTTTTTTCGGCAACTTTGGTATTGATCTTGGACGCTTACGGGACGATGCAAACAGTTGAAAATACCGATATTATGGGAAAGAAAGTAGCCGACCAGCTGGTCGAAACCATTTGCCGGGCGGGTATCCGCCGCATCTACGCCGTGACGGGCGACAGCCTGAACGAAGTCAACGACGCCGTGCGTCGCGCCGGAACCGTCCGGTGGGTCCACATGCGCCACGAGGAGAGCGGGGCTTTCGCGGCTGCGGCCGAAGCCGAACTCAACGGCATTGCCTGCTGCGCGGGCAGCAGCGGTCCGGGGCACGTCCACCTGATCAACGGACTTTACGACGCCCACCGGAGCAACTGCTCCGTGCTGGCCATCGCTTCGACCTGCCCGTCGGATCAGTTCGGCACGGGCTATTTCCAGGAGACCGATCCGATCCGTCTTTTCGACGATTGCAGCGGTTACAACCAGATGGCCGTCACTCCCGCGCAGTTCGCGCGGATGCTGCCTGCCGCATTGCAGCACGCCGTCCACAAGCGCGAGGTGGCCGTAGTGGGACTTCCGGGCGACGTGGCGGCCAGCCCCTGCGCCGAAAGCCCCGGAGCCTCGGGACCGCTGCCGTCGCACGGCATTTACCGTCCGCTCGACGGCGAGCTGCGGCAGCTGGCCGAAATGATCGGTTCGGCCGAACGCATCACGGTCTTCTGCGGCATCGGCGCCCGCGAAGCCCACGACGAGGTCGTGCGGCTCGCCGCGATGCTCAAGGCTCCCGTGGCATATACTTTCAAGGCGAAGATGGAGGTGCAGTACGACAATCCGTATGAGATCGGCATGACGGGCCTGCTGGGCCTTCCTTCGGCCTATGGAGCCATGCATGAATCGGACCTGCTGCTGTTGCTGGGCACGGATTTCCCCTACGACTGTTTTCTGCCCTCGGAGTGCCGCATCGCGCAGGTGGACATCCGTCCCGAGCGCATCGGCCGCCGCGCCCGGGTCGAACTGGGGCTTGCCGGGGATGTGAAGGACACTCTGCAGGCCCTGCTTCCGATGCTGCGCGAACGTTCCGACCGGACGTTCCTCGACCGTCAGCTGAAAATCTACCGCGCCTTGTGCGACGACATGGCGGCCGTGGCCTCGAAGCGGGGGAGTACGGGCAATATCGCCCCCGAATACGTAGCGACGCTGATCGACTCGCTGGCTTCCGACAGTGCGATCTTCACCGTCGACACGGGTATGTGCTGTGTGTGGGGAGCGCGTTACCTGCGCGCCACGGGCCGCCGCCGGATGCTCGGCTCGTTCAACCACGGCTCGATGGCCAATGCCCTTCCCATGGCCATCGGCGCGGCCTTCGCGCGGCCCGGACAGGAGGTCGTGGCACTGTGCGGCGACGGGGGACTCTCGATGCTGCTGGGCGACCTGGCGACGATCGTGGAGTATAAGCTCCCGGTGAAGATCGTCGTCTTCGACAACCGTTCGCTGGGGATGGTGAAACTGGAAATGGAGGTCGCTGGACTTCCCGACTGGCAGACCGACATGTGCAATCCCGATTTCGAGGCCATTGCCCGGGCCATGGGCATCCGAGGATTCACGGCGGATGCGCCCGACAGCGTAGAGGCGGTGCTGACCGAGGCCTTCGATACCCCGGGTCCCGTTCTGGTGAACGTCCGGACCGACCCCAATGCGCTGGCGATGCCCCCGAAGGTCGAGTTTGCGCAGATGAAGGGCTTTGCGCTGGCCATGACCAAACTGATTCTCTCGGGCCGAGCCGACGAGGTCGTCGCCACCGCCAAGAGCAATCTGAAACACCTCCGCGAACTGGTCTGACCGTTGCGGGATTCGCCCTTCTGCCGGTTCTCCGGACGGAAGGGGCCTGCCCCGTGTGTCTCTGCGCGCTCCGGTGTTCCCGTTCTCCGAAGGCTTTACCCGTTCTCCGTCCGGAAAACCCTGCCCCGTGTGTGTGCCTGCGCGCTTCGGTGCTCCCGTCTTCCGGAGGCTTTGCAGTCCGGTGTGCTCCGCGTTTCCCGGCAGGGGAGGCTACTCTTCCGGCGTGGGAGCTTCGTCCGTCCGGTCGGTATAGAGAATCCCGTCGAGATGGTCTGTCTCGTGCTGGAAGATTACGGCCGTGAATCCGTCGATCGTCTCCGTCTTTTCGGCGAACAGCTCGTCGCGGTAGCGCAATACGATCCGCTGCGCCCGCACCACCGTGCCCGCGAGTCCCGGAACCGAGAGACATCCCTCCCGTCCCGGGGCGGTTTCGGCCGACGATTCGACGATTTCCGGGTTCAGGTAGAATTCGAACGGTTCGCCGGGCTTGTCGAAACGCTGCACGGCGATCATCCGCCGGGGAATCCCCACCTGCGGAGCGGCGATGCCGACGCCCGTGTTCTGCGGGTCCTGCACCGTTGCGAGCATCCTGCGGCGCAGGACGGCGTAATCGTCCGTCCGGAGCATCCGCCCGGTCACCGGAGCGGCTTTTTGACGCAGGACGAGCGAGTCGGCCGGGTCTCCGACGGTCAACACGCGCATGATTTCGCCCTTTCCGGCGTGAATGATCCCCTTCTCTGCGGCGCTGAACCCTCCGGAACACCCGGTGAGCGCCAGTGTCGCGGCCGCGCAGGCCGCCAGTATCGTTTTCTTTTCCATGATGGTCGCTGTTCCTGCAAATATACCTGTTTTCCGGATATTCGCCCGGTTTTCCCGGATAACGAAAAAAACGGAGATCATTTAGACCTCCGTTTCCTTCCGTAGCGGGTCCGAGACTTGAACTCGGGACCTCATGATTATGAATCATGCGCTCTAACCAGCTGAGCTAACCCGCCATTGCTGAAAGCGAGTGCAAAGGTAATAGAAATTTTCAATCGTGCAAAATCTTTCTGCAAAAAATCGCCGTAAAATTTGCGGTTTCGGGTTGTGGCATTGATTTTGAACGTACTACGGAAAAAACCGTAATCTATGTCTCTTACTCAATCGGCGCGTGCCGGAATCCGTGATACGCTCGGCGTCGTCAAACTCATTGCCGGACTGGTGCTCCTCGTGGCTATCTCCTGGGAGATCATTGCCGGCGACCATGTCAACATGTCCCGCACCTACCTTGCGATCCAGTTCATCGTCTGCCTCGTTTTTCTGTGCGATTTCTTCGTCCGCTGGGCCGCTGCCGAGCGCCCTGGCCGTTTTTTCTGGCGTAACCTGCTGTTCCTGCTGCTTTCGGTTCCCTACCTGAACATTCTGGCGTGGAGCGGTGTCGGCATGACCCACGACTGGGGTGTGCTCGTGGGGCTTATTCCGCTGCTCCGGGCCTTCCTTGCCATGGTGATCATCGTGCGGTGGCTGGTCTCCGAAAACAAGATGCGGAGGCTCTTTTTCGCCTATATCTTCACCGTCGTCGTCTTCACCTATATCTCCGGGCTGGTGTTCTACGACTACGAGGTACTCGTCAATCCCAAGCTCCACGGTTTCGGCAATGCGCTCTGGTGGGCGTGGATGAACGTCACGACCGTCGGTGCGGAGATTTTCCCGGTCACGGCCGTCGGCAAGGTCTTCTGCGTGCTGCTTCCGTCGCTGGGCATGATGTTCTTCCCGATCTTCACGACCTACGTCCTGCAGGAATATACCCATAAAAAGGAGGAGTAGCCTTCTGCAAAAAGTCCGGCCGATAAGGCCGGACTTTTTCGTTTCGGGATTTCCCTCCCCGCTTATTTCTTCTGTTCTTTCAGCAGGTCGCGGATTTCGGTGAGCAGCAGCTCCTCCTTCGTCGGTGCGGGCGGTTCGGGAGCGGGGGCCGGCGCCTCTTCCTTTTTCTTCATCAGCCGGTTCATCAGCTTGACCATCAGGAACACGCAGAGCGCCAGGATCGTGAAATCCACGCACTGCTGGATGAATGCGCCGTAGTTCCAGTAGATCGGCTCCGCGGCGGCGGCAGCCTGCGCGGGGTCGGCTCCTCCGGTCACCATGTCGCCCACGGAGTGCATGGCGTTCGACGTCACGTCGCGGACCTTCGAGATGTCGAGCCGCAGCTGCGAGAAGTCGGTGTTTCCGATCAGCGCGCCGATGGGCGGCATCAGGATGTCGTTCACGAGCGACGATACGATTTTACCGAATGCGCCGCCGATGATCACACCGACAGCCATGTCCATTACGTTGCCTTTGAGGGCGAACTCCTTGAATTCTTTGAAAAATGCCATATCGTTTAAGGGTTTGATGTTTTTAATTAATAGCAAAAATAGCTGTTTTTTCCGGAAATCCAATAAAACGTACGATCTTCCGCATCCTGTTTTCGGGTTTATAAAATCCGTGCCGACCGGCCTTCGTGTCCGTCTTTTTTTATACCTTTGTAATCCGAACCCAAATACACGTCATGACTCCTGCCGCCGTCACCGCCACCGTCCTGGGCTACATAGCCGTCCTGTTCGCCGTCGCATGGGCTTCGGGCCGCCGCGCCGACAACGCCGGCTTCTTCACCGGCAACCGCCGCACCCCGTGGTACATGGCGGCTTTCGCCATGATCGGCGCCGCGATGTCGGGCGTGACTTTCATTTCGGTTCCCGGCTCCGTGGCCGCCGACTCGTTTTCCTACATGCAGATGGTCGCGGGTTTCACGGTGGGGCAGCTGGTTGTGGCTTTCGTCCTCATTCCCACGTTCTACCGCCTGCGTGTGGTCTCGCTCTACGAGTATCTCGACGACCGCTTCGGCGTAAGCTCCCACCGCACCGGGGCGTGGTTTTTCTTCATTTCGAAGATGCTGGGCGCCGCGCTGCGCGTCTATGTGGTCTGCGCCGTGATGCAGCTGCTGGTCTTTTCGCACTACGGCTTCCCGTTCTGGGCCAACGCCCTCGTCACGATGTTTTTCGTCTGGCTCTACACCCGGCAGGGCGGCGTCAAATCGCTGATCTGGACCGATACGCTCAAGACTTTCTGCCTCGTGGCGAGCCTCGCGCTGTCGATCGTCTTCATCGTGCGGGGACTCGGCCTCTCGTTCGCCGACACGGTCCGCGAGGTCTCCGCTTCGCCCATGTCGCGCATTTTCTTCTTCGACGATCCCGCTTCTGACCGCTATTTCTGGAAGATGTTCGCCGCGGGCATCGTCCTGCTGGTGGCCATGACCGGACTCGACCAGGACATGATGCAGCGCAACCTGAGCTGCGCCACGCCGCGCGACTCGCAGAAGAACATCGTGCTGACGGCCGTGAGCCAGATTTTCGTCATCTTCCTGTTCCTCGTGCTGGGCGTGCTGCTCTATTTGTATATGGAGCGCAGCGGTATGGCCGCACCCGCCAAGAGCGACCAGGTCTTTTCGCTGGTAGCCGTCGAAGGAGGACTGCCGCTTGTCGTTGGCATTCTGTTTGTTGTAGGTCTTATTTCAAGTACTTATTCAGCTGCCGGGTCGGCCCTTACGGCCCTCACGACCTCCTTCACGGTGGATATTCTCGAAGGCACGAAACGTTATGGCGACGCACGCCTCACGCGCATCCGCCGCGGGGTCCACGTGGCGATGGCGCTTTTGATGGCCGGGGTGATCCTGGCCTTCGAGTATTGGGCCGACGACAGCGTCATCAATCTGGTTTACAAGGTCGCCAGCTATACCTACGGCCCGATTCTGGGCATGTTCGCCTTCGGGATGTTCACGCGCCTGAAGGTCCGCGACCGCTGGATGCCGCTGGTGGCCCTCGCGGCTCCGGCGTTGAGTGCGCTGGTGCAGTGGTGGGCGCTGAAGACCTGGGGCTATCAGATTGGTTTCGAACTGTTGATTTACAATGCCGCCTTTACGATGGTCGGCATGTTATTGCTTGCAAAACACCATGAAAAATAGAATTTTATACCTTCTAATCTCACTCTTTGCTTTAGGTGAAGTCTCCGCCGCGGAAATCGGTTCCGCGACGCGGCAGGAGATCGGCCGGACCCTCTCGCGCATCGTTTCGCGCGAGGTGTCGGGCGGTTACCAGAAGCCGGAACCGATCACCGTGCGCGTCCAGGCCGTCAAGGCCTCGCGCGGCCGGGTGCGGATCTATGCCACGGCGGGGCTGGCCAACTATCCCTTCCGCGAGGACAACCTGCGGGCCATGCGCGACTCGGTGCGCGCCCTGCTGCCGCATGAGTTCCGCAAGGCCTCCATCGAACTCTATACCGACAACCGCGAGGTCTCCGAACTGATCCCGCTGGCCTGCCGCAACGCCGCGCAGGTGCGCAAACTCGTCGACAAAAAGAAGATCGTCCTCTTCACCAACCGCTCCGGGCGGCCGCTCGTGACGCGCCTTTCGGCTCCCGAGACCCCCGCGCGGGGACTTTCGGGCCGCCATATCGCCCTGTGGCAGAGCCACGGACGCTATTTCGACCAGACGGAGAACCGCTGGAAATGGCAGCGTTCGGCGCTCTGGCAGACCTGCGAGGACCTCTATACGCAAAGCTACGTTTTGCCCTACCTGGTTCCGATGCTCGAAAACGCCGGGGCGTGCGTGCTGCTGCCTCGCGAACGCGACGTGCAGAAGCACGAAGTGCTGGCCGATAACGACAATGCCGGGCAGTATGCGGAGGAGGGGGCGTGGGAGAGCGGCGGCACGGGCTTCGCGCACCTCCGGCAGGTTTACCTTACGGGCGAAAATCCCTTCCGCGACGGCACGACGCGCCGTGCGCGCACCGTGACCGGCGGGGCCACGAGCCGTGCCGTGTGGCGCGCCGACATCCCCGAGCGGGGCGAATACGCCGTCTACGTGAGCTACGAATCGACGCCCGAAAGCGCCGACGACGCGCATTATACGGTCCGCCACCTCGGCGGCGAGACCTCGCTGGCTGTCAATCAGACGATGGGCGGCGGGACGTGGATTTACCTCGGGCGCTTTCCGTTCGCCGCCGGACAGCAGGAGGTCGTGACCCTCACGAACCGTTCGCGGAAGGACGGGCGCATCGTTTCGGCCGACGCGGTGAAGATCGGCGGCGGCTACGGCAACGTGGCCCGCACGCCCTGCGACTCGCTGCGCCTGCCCGACATGGAGTATACCGCGGAGACCAGCGGTTACCCGCGTTTCTGCGAGGGTGCGCGCTACTGGCTCCAGTGGGCGGGATTTCCGGAAGAGGTCTACACGCCGAAGAACCATACCGACGACTACAAGGACGACTACATGTCTCGCGCCCATTGGGTCAATGCCCTGATGGGCGGTTCGGAACGCCTGCCCGACTCCGCGGGACTGCGCATTCCGGTCGACATGGCGCTGGCGTTCCACTCCGACGCCGGGGTGCGCGACGGCGACGGCATCATCGGCACGCTGGGCATCTTCTTCACGCGCGAGAACAAGGGCAAATTCCAGGGCGGGGCCGACCGCTACCGTTCGCGCGACCTGACGGACCTCGTGCAGACACAGATCGTCGAAGACATCCGCCGCACCTGCGAACCCGCCTGGAGCCGCCGCGGGATGTGGAACCGTGCCTATTACGAAGCGCGCGTGCCGGGCGTCCCGACGATGCTGCTCGAACTCTTGTCGCACCAGAATTTCGCCGACATGCGTCTGGGGCACGACCCGCGCTTCAAGTTCCTCGTGAGCCGCGCGGTTTACAAGGGTATCCTGCGCTATATCAGCTCGCAATACGATTTACCTTATGTAGTGCAGCCGCTGCCGGTCGAGGCTTTCGCCGCGGAATTCACCGACGGCGGCGAGGTTGCGCTCTCGTGGAGTCCGGTGATGGACCCGCTCGAAGCGACCGCCGCGCCGACGGGCTATGTGGTCTACACGCGCGTGGACGACGGCGGTTTCGACAACGGCCGCTATGTCGACAAACCCCGCCTGACCGTCCGGCAGGAGTCGGGACGCATGTACGCCTACCGGGTCACGGCCGTCAACGAGGGCGGCGAGAGCTTTCCGAGCGAGACGCTTGCGGCCTGCCGTGTGCCCGACGAAAAGGGCCGCGTGCTGATCGTCAACGGGTTCGACCGTGTGAGTGCCCCGCAGAGCGAACGGAGCGATTCGCTGGCCGGATTCCGCATGGACCTCGACGGGGGCGTTGCGGACCGGCAGGACATCGCCTTTATCGGAGCGCAGCGCGTCTTCGACCTCGCGCAGGCCCGCTGCAACGTCGACAGCGTCGCCCTCGGGGCCTGCGCATGCGACTGGGAGACCGACGTGATCGGCGGCAATACGTTCGACTATCCGGCCCTGCACGGGCGTTCCGTCGCGGCGGCGGGCTATTCGTTCTGCTCGGCGTCGGCCCGGGCCGTGGAGCGGGGTGAGGTGTCGCTCGAAGCCTATCCGGCTGTCGACCTGATTCTGGGCAAGCAGCGCACCACGCCGCTGGGCCGCGGGGTGTGCGAGGCGGCCTTCCGGACCTTTCCGCCGGAGTTGCAGGGCGCCCTGCGGCGTTACCTGGCCGGCGGCGGAACGCTCTTTGCGTCGGGAAGCTACGTGGCGGCCGACCTCTGGGCCGAAGGGACCCCGGAGGAGGGGCGCGCGTTCGCCCGGGAGGTGCTCCGCATCGACTCCGACGGGGGACATCCTTCGGAACGCGGACGGGTGCGGGTCATGACTTCGAACACGTCGTTTTCGCGCGGCGAATACCGCTTCAACACCGAATACCGCCGCGACCGTTACATCGTCGAGCAGGCCGATGCGCTGAAACCCGCAGGTGCGGGCGCTTTCGCCGTGATGCGCTACGACGACAACGGCCGCACGGCGGGCGTGGCCTGCGACGCCGGAGGACGGACTTTCGTCATGGGTTTCCCCTTCGAGTCGCTCCCCGACAGCGTGCAGCGCGACCGGCTGATGCGCGACGTGCTGCGATTCCTCCTGAAGCGGAATGATAAATAAATTGTATAACCGATTAAATCATTTAGAGTTATGTCGTTGGAACAGCAGATTTCGAAAGGAATCATGGAGGCCATGAAGGCCAAGGACACGGTGCGCCTGAGCGCGCTGCGCAATGCGAAGAAATACATCATCGAGGCCAAGACCGCAGGTCCGGAGATCGCCGAACTGCCCGACGCCGACGTGCTGAAGATCATTTCGAAGCTCGCCAAGCAGGGGACCGACTCGGCGGCGATCTTCTCCGAGCAAAACCGTGCGGACCTGGCGTCGGAGGAGCTGGCCCAGGTGGCCGTTTTCCAGGAGTTCCTGCCCAAACAGCTCACCCCGGAGGAGCTGACCGCCGAGGTCAAGGCCCTGATCGCCGAGGTCGGCGCCACATCGATGAAGGAGATGGGCAAGGTGATGGGCGTGGCTTCGAAGAGGCTCGCGGGCCGCGCCGACGGCAAGGACATTTCGGCCAAGGTCAAGGAGCTGCTGGCTTAAAATGCACCTGCTGGAACATCTGCACCGCAATGTGAAGACCGTCGCCATGCCGACGGCCATGGTTGTCGGGGCGCTGCTGTGCCGTCCGATCTCGGCGCTGGAGGAGCTTTCGGGGCAGATGATCACCCCGACGCTGATTTTCCTGATGCTGTTCGTCACCTTCTGCCGCGTGAAGCCCAGCCAGATGAAGCCTTCGATGCTCCACGTGTGGCTGCTGCTGTTTCAGACGGTGGTCTGCATCGGGGTTTTTCTGCTGCTGCGGCCGCTGAACGTCATCCTGGCGCAGGGAGCGATGGTCTGCGTGCTGGCCCCCGTGGCGATGGCCGCGGTGGTCATCGGGGGGATGCTGGGGGCCAACGTCGCCACGATGGCTACGTACAGCCTGCTCTGTAACATGGCCGTCGCGCTGCTGGCGCCCGTGATTCTGACCTTCACGGGAACGGGGGCGTGCACCTTCGCACAGATCCTGGCCCGCATCGCGCCGCTGCTGGTGATGCCGTTCGCCGCGGCGCAGTTCTGCCGGCTGGTCATCCCCAAGGCGGCGAAATGGGTCGGCGACCACAGCCAGATTTCGTTCTATATGTGGCTGGCGTCGCTGCTGGTCATCATCGGACGCACGACGGCCTTCATCCTCGACCTGCACGACGCTTCGCTCTCGACGGAACTGTGGCTGGCCTTCGCCGCGCTGGCGATCTGCCTCGGGCAGTTCAAGGTGGGGCGCATGCTGGGCCGCCGTTACGGCGACGCTCCTGCGGGCGGCCAGTCCCTCGGGCAGAAAAACACGGTCCTCGCGGTGTGGATGGCCCAGTCGTTCCTCGACCCGATCTCCTCGATCGCCCCCACGGCGTACATCGTGTGGCAGAACTTCGTGAATTCGTATCAGATATATAAAAAGGACAGAGATGGGATAAAAAAGTAAATATATACTACTGAATAATAGCTATTTATATTTGTTTACTCTTTTTTCTGTCGTTTTCGCTGTTTTCCTGTTTTAACCGATAAATGCCTTTGTTTTGTTACTATTTTGTTACCCCAAAGACCCCAGATAACAAAACAAATCGCTATATTTGCCGTTGTAACGAAAACGGGAATAGGGTATGGCGAAGACGAAACAAACGGTCAAGTTGAAGGCTCCGGTACAAATCCGGTTCAAGCAGCTTACCAACGGCAACCAATCCATCTATCTGGATTATTATACGGGCGACGTGATCCGCAAGGAGAACTATGTCGGCGGTAAGCGGAAATACGAGTTTTTGAAGCTGTACCTTATTCCGGAGCGAACACGGGAGGATAAGGCGAAAAACGAAGCGACGCTTGCCCTTGCCAAAGCGATTCAGAGTAAGCGCATCGTAGAGATACAGAATGACGCGCACGGCTTTCAGAATACGAACAAGTCCAAAGTAAATCTGCTCGACTATCTGGAGAGCATCGGGAAACAGTCAGCCGAGCGGGGGAGCGGGAACTATGCGCGAACGGTGCTGAATACCGTCCGTGCGTTGAAGCTGTTTCGTGGCGATTATATCGCGTTCAGGGATGTTGATAAGCAGTTTCTTTCGGAGTTTACCGATTTCCTGCGACAAATGCCGAAAGCCAGCAAATACGGCGTATTGAAGACCGGAGGTCGGTTGAGCAACAATTCGGTCGTTTCCTATTACGGTACTTTGCGCACGGCAATCAACCGAGCTTACAAAGAGGGTATTATTACGATCAACCCTACAAAAGAGTTTGATTTTGCAGATAAAGTACGACAAGAGCCGAGCCGCCGGGAGTATCTGACTATCGAGGAATTAAAGTTGTTGATAAATACCCCGTGTCGGCACGAGATTATCAAGCGTGCTTTTCTTTTCAGTTGCCTGTGCGGGTTGCGCGTGAGCGACATCCGAAAACTGACATGGAGCGATTTGCAACAGAGTGGCGGGCGTGTGCGCATCGAGATCAAGATGCAGAAAACGAAGGAGCCGCTTTACCTGCCGATTTCCGACGAAGCGTTAAAGTGGCTGCCGGAGCGCGGTGAAGCGAAAGACGACGATTTTATCTTTCCGCTGACGCACGAAGGTACGGTAAACGACACACTGCAACATTGGGCGAAGGTCGCCGGAATAACTAAACATATCTCTTTCCATGTGGCGCGACATACCCACGCGACGATGATGCTGACTTTAGGCGCAGATTTATATACGGTAAGTAAATTGCTTGGACATAAGAATATTGCAACTACACAAATCTATGCAAAAATCGTAGATAAGAAGAAAGAGGAGGCCATCGGGCTGATTCCGAATCTGACCGACTAATACAAGGTGGCAGGAATGCGGATTCGAGCGAAAATCGTTATCTTTGCTTTAAGGCATGAAATGACTGTATTATGGAAGATTGTGAACTGAAACTCAAATTCGACGCGATACAAAGTCTGTTTGATCGTTGTATCGGCCATGCTTATCTGATACTGACGAACAGCATTGCGGCGAAATCCGCCTACCTCGACCGTGAACAGACTGAAGAATTGGAGCGGCAGGAGTATATTCGTATTGCCGACGAACTGGCGCAGTTGTATCTGCGTTATTCCGTATTGTCCGATATTCGGAATTGTTACTCCGATCCTGCATTTTTCTGGGAGGGCGGCGTCTTCGAGTCATTGAGTTCCAGTGAGAAGAAAAAATACCTTGCGTTTTCGGTCGTGTCATTCGACTATTCCCTGTACGAACAGGATAATACGGCTTACGATGCAGAGTTGCCCTATTTCTCGGCAGTCGTAAAAGCTGTCGTTTGGGAGCGTTATGCCGCTTACCTGCAAGACCGGAAATCGAAAGTAGCCGCGCAAAAGGAGCCGAAAGGGGTTGCGATGACCCCGAAAGCCGGACCGCCCATCGCGGAAACGGATAATCCGTTTGATTCGACTTTAACCGATGAGCAGATTGCTTTTCTTACCGAGGGCATTAATGACGTTAAGATGTTCAATGTACCGCTAACGGCCGATGATCTGACAGCGATCTTTGCGGGCAAGCCCCATGCAATCGTGCGGTCGAACAACAACCGTCTCGTCGCTTTCTTTTTCGCTGGATTGAACGATAGGGGTTTGATAACCCCGAATTGGCAGTCGGTGATTGCCAACTATAAATTATTCCTATCCAAAGACCGAAGCCGCGATAAATACATCAATCAAAGCGATTTATCAACCGCCGTGAACTACATCCGCGACATAGGCGCAGAAGGAAAATACGCAACCATCGAAAGGTATCTCAAACAAGTGAAAAAACTTTGAGAATAGGTTGATACCTTAAAGATAGGTTAATCCGCTATCAAGTTTCGCAACCCTACATTTGCCCCCGTAATGTTACAAATACACGGAGGGTCGACACTCCATTTGTTTAATTTCAAATCTTCTGATTTATGGAGAAAAGTATTGAGTTGCGGGTTGCAGAACTCGAAAATCTGGTTTTACATTCCAAGAACGTACTCAGCTTCGAGGAGGCGAGCCGTTTTCTGAACCTCTCGAAAAGCTACCTCTACAAACTGACGTCGGGCAATCTGATCCCGCACTACAAGCCGCAGGGGAAGATGCTTTATTTCGAGAAAACGGAGTTGGAGGCATGGTTGCGCAAAAATCCTGTCAGAACGCAGGCGCAGACAGAGGCGGAAGCGCAGAAATATGTGCTCGCCCACCGTGCGAAGTAATAGCGATGGATACGGAGCATAAAGTTTTCGGTGGAAACTTCTATCTCATGGCGTGATGCCCGGTTGCTCGTAACGGACGAGTTCGAGGCTCCGCCCGTGATCCTGCGTGTGGGGGATTCGATTATCGGGACATTGGGGAATTTCAGCGCATCGACCGGCAAGGCAAAGAGCAAAAAGACATTCAACGTTTGCGCGATTGTGGCGGCAGTCCTAACGGGCAGCACAGTGTTGCACTATTCGGCCTCTTTGCCGCCGGAGAAGCGTGGAATCCTCTATGTGGATACCGAGCAAAGCAAGTTCCATTGCAAGCGGGTGTTGAACCGGATTTTGCGTCTTGCAGGGCTATCTGCCGAGGTGCATCCGGCGGGCTTGGAGTTTCTATGCCTGCGGGGTTTTGCGACCAAAGACCGACTGAAAAAGATCGAGGAGGCGATTTATGAGATTGACGGCCTCGGACTGGTCGTGATCGACGGCATCCGCGACCTGGCGCACGACATCAACAGCCCCGGCGAATCGACCGACCTGATTACGAAACTAATGCAATGGACGGACGAGCGGAAAATACATATCCACACCGTCCTGCACCTGAACAAAGGCGACGACAACACGCGCGGACATTTGGGAACAGAGCTGAATAACAAAGCTGAAACCGTCCTGCAAATCACAAAGGACGATTTCGACCGGGATATAAGTTTCGTTGCGGCCATGCATATTCGGGATTTGGATTTCGAACCGTTCGCCTTTCGCATCAACGCCGAAGCTCTGCCCGAACTGGTCGAGGGCTATCAACCCCGGCAAGCGGGTGCGGCTAAAGGGTTCGATTATGCCGAGGTCAGCGAAGCCAAGCACCGCGAGGCATTGCAGTTGCTATTTTCCGAAGCCAACAGGGTTTCCTATGCGTCGCTTATCGGGAAGTTGCAAAACAGTTATGCTGCTATCGGCCATTCTTTCGGTATCAACAAGGCCAAACAACTGAAAGTCTTTCTGGAAAACAAGCGGATGATTGTCAAAGAGGATAAATTCTACCGCTACAATCCCGATTTTCATTATTGACGCCCTTAAACGGTTTAGTTCGATACGGGGGTATATAGATCTAAACCATTCTAAACCGGTACGGTGGGTTAAACCGCTGTCCGTACCGTTCTGCGAATTTTTATTTCACTGATTTAAAATTTTTTGACATTATTATGACTAATATACATCAAATCAAACAGCTTTCTATCCACACCTACCTTTCGCGCCGGGGCATCCAGCCTGCGCGGGAGAACGCCCGTTGCGGTTTCTATCTTTCACCGCTTCGGTCGGAACATACGCCGAGCTTCAAGGTGGATTACGCGCAAAATCTCTGGTACGACCACGGCACAGGCGAGGGCGGCTCGATCATCGACCTTGTGATGCGGTTGGAGCGGTGCTCATTCGCCGAAGCCGTGCAATCGCTCGGCAGCGAGGAAATAAAACCAATAGCAACCGTCGCTCCGGCTTTGGCCTCTCCGACCGTCCCTGCGTTGCGCATCCTTTCCGATATGCCGCTCCAACATCCGGCCTTACTTGGTTATCTCAAGGAACGCGGCATCGACCCGGCCATTGCCGCCGAACATTGCCGGGAGGCGCGGTATGCGGTCGGTGGAAAAAGTTATTTCGCCATCGGCTTCCGCAATGACGCTGGAGGGTGGGAGCTGCGCAATGTGCTGTTCAAAGGGAGCAGTACGCCCAAGAACATAACCACCATCGACAACCACAGCGGTACGATCATGGTCTTCGAGGGGTTTATGGATTTCCTTTCCTATCTCACGCTGAAAGAAAAGGCGCATCCGACTTGCGATGTTGCTGTGCTTAACTCGGTCGTCAATCTGCCGAAAGCCCTGCCGTTTCTCCAACGTCATGCGGTTATCCATACCTTTTTGGACAATGACGCCGCCGGAAGAAAAGCGACCGCCGCAATCGTCCGGCAATGTTCCCGAAGCCAAATCATCGAGCAGGCGTTTTACAGGGATTATAAGGATGTGAACGAGTATCTGAAAAGTCGGCAGTCGGTGAAAGAGAGGACGCGAAAACTTGGTCGCGGATTATAATGTCGCCGGCACAGTCGCGGCGGAAAGACCCGTCGCCGGCACGGTCGCCCACCCATCGGCCGCTTCGCGCCCGCGGCTTTTCCTTACGAAAAAGCCATAGCTTATTAGGGCATTTTCCTGCCGCATTGCTCCGCAACGCTGAAAATGCCCCAATAAGCCAAAGGGACTGCGCCCCTCTGGACACCCCTTGCGACCGTACCGGCCGCCGACCGCTCAAGCGGTCGAAGACTCGACACAACAATTATCAACCACCTAAATTTACCGAATCATGGGCTATGCCGTATTGCATTTAGATAAAGCCGCAGGCAATGAAGTGAAGATGACCGCGCATATCGAGCGGACGCAGATACCTGCCAACGCTGTTCCGTTGCGGACCTACCTGAACGAAGAGCTGATCGAGTTCCCGGAGGGCGTGGCCGACCGGACGGCGGCCATTCAACACCGCTTAGACACCGCAGGACTTACCCGCAAAATCGGAACGAACCAAGTCCGCGCAATCCGCATCATGCTGACCGGCTCGAACGAAGATATGAAGCGCATCGAAGCCGAGGGCAAACTCAAAGCGTGGTGCGCCGATAATCTCGCTTGGCTCCGCAAGACCTACGGCGCTGACAATCTTGTTTCCGCCGTGCTGCACAGGGACGAAGCGACGCCGCACATCCATGCGACCGTCGTGCCGATCGTCACGGGCGAACGACGCAAGGCCAAGCAGGAGCAGGGTGGTAAACGCAAGTACCGCAAAAAGAAAGAAGCCCCGCGCCTGTGCGCCGATGACGTGATGACACGCGTAAAACTGAAAGCCTACCAAGACAGCTATGCCGAAGCGATGAATAAGTACGGTTTGGAGCGCGGTATTGTCGGGTCGGAAGCCCGGCATATTACCACGCAGGAGTTTTACCGCAACGCCATCGCCCAACAACAGAATTTGCAGGACAATATCGGCGAGCTGCTGAAAATCGAGGAGCAGAAGCGGCGGGAGGTCGAACGGTTCTCACAGCAGGAACAAACGGTGCGTTCTGAATTGGTCAAGACCGAAGCGGAGTTGAAAACGGTGAAAGGGCAACTGAAAACCGAGAAACTGAAAAGCTCCGCTGCCGAGGTCGGCACAACGATTATCGACGGCATCGGCTCGATGATCGGCACGTCCAAAGTGAAGCGGCAGGAACAGCAGATTGCTGTATTACAAGGTGCAATCGCCGAAAAAGAGCAGGAAAACAAGGCGCTCAAAAAAGAGGTCAATGCCATGCAGTCCGCGATAGAGCAGATAAAAGACGAAGCAGGGAAGGTGGTACTGAGCTTGCGCAGCGAAATCGCTCACTTGTACGACCTGATGCCGGAATTGAAAGAGTTGCTGCGGGTGGAGCAGATTTGCCATGCTGTCAGGTTCAGCGCGGAGTTGACGAAAAGGATTCTGCGCGGAGAGTCGGTCGGTTTTAAGGGATCACTTTATTCCCCTGAACATAGAAAATCTTTGCGCACCGACCATTCTGTGGCAAAGATGGAACGCAATCCACAAGAGCGTGGGCGGTTGAGCCTATCGGTGGATGGAATAGATGTTTTCGGTTGGCTCAAGCAAAAGCACGAGGAACAATATCCGCGTCCGCAAGTTGATGAACCGCGACGTATGAATATTCGCCGAGGACTGAAACTTTAGATGCCGAATACGAATCGATGGCTTTCGAGATACGCCTTGTCGAGAGCCATCGGTTTGATTTCATCAGAGAAATATCGCTTACTTAAATTCGTCCTTATCGAATAATTCCTCGAAAGAGATGTTATAGTACTTGCAGAGGTCGGAAAGCGTTCCCAACGTTATGTTGGCATAACCGGATTCGATGCGTCCGACGTGTATTTTGGTATCTTTATAAACTTTATTTTGGGAAAGGTTGGCAGCTTTTCTTATTTCGGAAAGCCGTTTGGCAACTACCTGCATCATCGGTTCATTATGTCTTTGATTGCTCATGATTTTACGGATTCGGCATTCCTTTGAAAAATTCGTATAATGAAACTTTGTAGTAATTGCATAACTCAATCAAAGTACTGAACGTGATATTGTACTTTCCGCTTTCGACCATATCCATATCTATGCCAGTATGAATATATACGATTTGTTGTGAAAATCCCCGTTCTGTTCTTAACTCGACAAGTTTCTTCCCGACTATTCCGAGTAATAAATCATTGCGCCTTTGCTTTCCCATAAAACAAAGGACTTAAATAATGACATATTCATGTTTCATGTATTTGTCATTGCATGCATTTTTTTATATCTTTGCGTAGCTAATAATTAATAAGGATTTCATTCTAAATGAAGAATATGTTACCTTTGCTACCGTATAACTCGTCGTAGTTTACTTACATAATAGATAAAGAGGTTACAACTCTTTATACCCTGCGCAAACATAGGAACCTCTTACGAGAGGGTTTGAAGCGGTATAATGGTTGTCTGACCTTGTTGTATCATGGCCTGATGGGTCGATCAACAGGGGCGCAGGACAGCTTCCGCTTCGGGTTTCCTATGACCTGCGCAGGGGGCTGCTAATGTGCCCTCTTTTTATATTCTACTGAGAGGGTGTGTATTTCAACATCACAACCTTTAATTCATGACCGTTTATTATCCGGGTTACCGATACCTATTCGTCGATGCAGAAAAGGATTCGTTTTATCCTTATTATCGCAAGCTGACGAAAAATTATATAAAAGCCGTCCTGCAGGATTTGCACGATACGGCCCATTACGCTTACGTCTGCTTGGAACATGCGCCCGAAAACCGCTTTGCCATAATTCGATATTACGATTATGTGCGGCGTAGTATTCATCCCAAATCATTGATGGAGGAGGATCACTTTACGATTCCTCAATTTTTCCAACATTTCGAGTTACTCCATGAATCGGATGAATTTCGGGTGCTGTTTTATACCGAGGTATTCTATCACCGGCAGAGTTTCACGCCCCATATCCTCGAAATTGTCTACCAACACTATCTGAAATCCTTGTGCGAATGCGGATTACGGGAAAACAATCCTATTTGTCTTACCCCGAAATTGATTCGAAAATATCGTCTGACAAAGGCAGATATGAAGAAAGTTCGTGAATATATCCATCACGCCAATAGTGATCTGTTGTGGGATATACAAATGGAATACAATGCGTTGACAAATCTCGACTGTGTTAAAAAAGATATCGATGAAAAAGAATAGCAACGATTGCTGGGAAAGAATGGAAGAGGTCATTAAGGCAACCGGACATACGGTTAACTCTTTTGCAAAACATATCGGCCTGCCGCGAGGCGAAAACCTCTATCAGATTAAACGGGGCAACAACCGTATCAGTATAGATGTGGCGCGGCGAGTTAATGAAAAATTCTCACAATATTCGATTGCATGGCTGATGTTCGGAGAAGAGGAGCCGCCCCGAATCGTAACTGACGAAAGTCAGATCGTGCGGCTACCGCTGTACTACCGTTGTACTACCGTTGATTTTCCTTTTCAGGATGAACCGGACGATTACCTGATTCTATCCGTTTCGGTTGCGAACGGGGCAGAGGTTGCCGTGGCATATTCGGACGATATTCTGAATCCTTATCTTCGCGGAGCTGTCCTGCTTCTGAAGAAACAGCAATCGGAGGAGCCGATTCTTTTCGGGAACATCTATTTTGTTCAGTTACGGGGAATACAGTTGTTCCGGATTGTAAAGAGATACGAGCTGAATCCGGAAGTGGTTACCCTTGCGACGCTTCAGCCTTCGACGTTGGGGGAGATTGATGTAGGTGTGGAAGCTATTAAAGGTTTGTGGCTTGCAGTAGGAGCAATATCTAGATTGGCACGATAATATGCTTAACAAATAATTTATAAGAAAAATCGCTTGAAATTTTTTTTGTTTTTCAAATGTAATTAACAGACTCTTGGTTGCAGGAGGGAAAACGCTAAAACATTGTAATTAAAGTATTAACGTTTTTTTAGTATCTGAGTCTAAGACCAGAAATAGCTGTGTGCATGGAGCATATCTATCAAGTAGTCATGTTTAATGCCGAGTAAACGAAAAAAAACTCCAAGGGGGGCTTTGAATTGACATTCTATGCTGAGGTACATGGTTCTCTGAGAATTTATTTTAATCAAAAGAAAATAATAGAATCGTATCCATTATTTTTCTACCTTTATATAAAAATTGATTAATCCGATGTCAGGGAATATAGAATTAAGTTCGCCACAATTACTAGAAAGTTTAGTCAAAATTCCTCTTACTGATCTCAAGAATATTGATTATTTTTCATTAGATGATAGGGATTTTGAGATATTATTATACTCGTTAACGAAAAGGAAAATCCTCGAAAGTAAATACCTTGGACAATATGATGATATCCAACTCCTTTCTGGCATAAGAGACAAGGGCCGAGATTGTGCATTATTTTACAATAGTAATCAAGTAGGGTTGATACAATGTAAGAAATATGCAGAACCGTTGACTCCTACCATAATGGCAAAAGAACTTTTAAAGTTTGTCCTTTGGAGTTTTACGGATAAGAGAATATTGTATTACAATGATAGACAGCAGTTTAATTATATTTTTGCAACGATAAAAGGTATTTCGGAAGATGCTGTAAACGTGGTTAATAGCTTTAGTGATTGGTTGATAGATAACGAGAAATTAGATTCATGGTGTAAAACTATCATTAATGATTATTCTGGTTTGCAGAGTATAAACTATGAAGAAATTAAACAGTCATTGATTAAGAAAATCAAGGCTATTAAGATTCATATTCTTCAGGCTGTAGATATTTCTATTGACCTTACTATTTATAATGATATTTTATCATCATTTTTTACTACAGTTGGAATTATACAGGCAGATGCATTAAAACCCATCGACGAGAAACTGGATAAAATTCTGGCCAATGCAGAACATAATACTATTGATATTAAAGATATTATTGATCAAATAAAGACTACTTCTACAACACTCGAACAAGTTGTAGTTAGCTCATTCAGCAATACCCATAATTATCACATTGATCGGACTGAGACAGATAGTATTTTTAGTTGGATACAATCGGCTTCAAAAGAACGACTAGCGTTTATTGTTGGCGAGGCTGGGTGTGGTAAATCGGTAATTATTAAGGATTTATTATTCAAATGTCGTGAGGCTGATATTCCAACATTAGCAATAAAGGCTGAATATCTAAAAGGAAATAGCTTTTTTGAACTTCAAAAAATATTACAATTTCCATTAATCGATTATATTAGGACTCTAGCACAAACATCAACGGTTGTGATTCTCGTCGATCAAATCGATGCATTATCTCAATACTTATCGACAACAAGAGATTATTTATTAGCTTATACAGAGTTGATCGTTAAGCTACAGTCTATTCAAAATACAAAGATCGTTGTTTCGACGCGAAAATTCGACTGCGATAATGATCCAGAAATAAATAAACTATCACAAGACAGTCGAAGGTTTGATATTAATGCTCTTTCTCCACAGCAGGTTGAGCAGGTACTAAATATTATTTCGTGCCATAAGGACAACCTGTCATCTGCACTTTTAGATATATTACAGACTCCTATTTATCTTGAAGTGTTTTGTAGAATATACTCTTCTTCACAACCTTACATAAATATTAGAACTGTATATGAACTTTATAATTATTTGTGGGATAAATTAGTCATTGAAAATGCATCTCTGTCAATAAAGAATATGTTATTCGAAATTGCGAATGATATGCATAGTGCTCAGGAAATTACCATATTAGCCAGAAAATACAGAGAACAAGATTCGCAGGCTATACATTATCTGTGTCGGGAACATCTTATTGAAATAAATGGAGGAACGATACAACTATTCCATCAGAGCTTTTATGATTATGTTTTTGCGAAATGCTTTATTGAAAATAAATGTGATCTTATTGTTCTATTAACGGAACAAAAACAAAGTATTTTTATACGTTCTACAGTTAAAATGATTGTATCCTATTTGAGAGAATATGATCAGACCAAGTATCTGAATACAATCAGCACTATCATAGCTAGTCCCGATTTTAAATTCCATATTCAGCATTTGATATATAATGTATTTGGAAGCATAAATCATCCCACGAAAAAAGAAAAGGAATTTGTTCGAAATGTGATTTGTGAATCGGAGGAATATTTATGTCAGTTCCTTAAAAACTGTTCTTCTCCAGACTGGTTTGATCATGTGTTAAATAATCACATCCTATATGGGTTCGGTTCCGATAATCCGAATTTAGAAAATATCCAGCTCTCTTTATTCTATCGCTTTCTAGGGTGTAGAACAAGTAGAATAATTTGTTTTATTTCAGAGAATAGAGAATTGCCCATTTTTAAACAGGACAATGTATTGGGCTTGTTAAGTTGTGTCGATACATGGACTGACGATACTTTTGAACTTTTGGAATCATATGCTAGTCTTTCCCTTTTTAATTACCGCCATATAAGTTTACTGATCAAGATTACAAAATCATGTCCCGAATTTGCCGTGAATATTGTTAAAAATCAGCTGCTTGATATATTGCAGCCACATGAAAATGGAAATTCACTAAAAGGCAATGAATATGAATTACATATGCTATTGAAAGCCATTCTCGAAAAACGACCAGAAGCGGCTTGTGAAGTCTTATTTAATTCGATTGACCAAATTACAAATGAAAATCCGGATGAGTTAAACACAATCTTAAGTAGGCAACTTCTAGAAGACAAACTCACCCATGAATATGAATATTCAGATAATGAAAACAATACATGTTTCTTATATAAATGTTTGGATTTATTCGTTACGAACTTAATCGAAATTTCAAATGTTAATATTTCATTCTATCAACAGTATCAATCCAGGTTTTTAACATCCAATAAATGGATTTGGTTGTATTGCACAATCATCGTCCTGAGAAAAACCAAGTGTTTAGAGAGAAAACAACTATTTATTGATTTTATAAAAAAGATGAGTGTAATTGATGGATTTGCAGACTCTTATCCATTGCAACACGAAGCATATGAATTATTAGTAGAGGTTTTCCAAAATTTCTCAGAAGAAGATCAGAAAATCATTGTTGAAATTTTATTTGCTCTGAATCCATCATGGGAACGGCATATATTTGATAAAAAGCGACCAAAATATTTTATCGGCAATACCTCTTATCGTTATTTGAGAGGACTTTCTAAATCGTATTGGGAGCGACATAAGGAATATCGCAGAAAGTTTCAAGAACTACAGCGTAGATGGGGACATTATCAATATGACTGGCAATATAATGTAGTACTTGCAGGTGTTGGTGTTACTTCCCCAATTAAATCATCTGCTTATGAGCATATGACGCAAAAACAATGGATACAATCATTTATTAAATATGATAATGGCTATCATAGATGGATTGGGCATTTCCCTGCTGGAGGGCAGGAGCAGCACGCTAGTGCTTTTAAAAGAGTAGTTAAAGAATTGCCGGATAGAATGTTGAGTGTGATAGACGAAATTATATTTCGTCCGGACATCAACATAACTTATAAAATAAGTGGAGTAGAAGGATTAATTGAATCCAAACGATTTCCGGAGAAGTCATGTGAATTATTCTGTGAGTTAATGTCATTATCTCTTGAGGATTATATGCATAAACAGCTAATATGGGCTATTTTGCATAATCCGGAGGGGATTATTGTCAATAAAAAAATATTCGATTATATAGTTCAACATGCAAAACATAATATATATGAAGATAAGGACGATGGCTCCATTATGTATGGAATAAACTCATTACAAGGAAGTGCTTGTATGTGCCTTATTATGCAGTATAATCAAGTTTTATACAAAGATCAGATTATTCCAATAATATCTTCAATATCTAAAAATTGTCCTACAGGAGTAAAAGCAGCGATTCTTTATCGAGAAGCATTCTTAAAATGGATCGATGAACAAAAAGCATTCGAGATTTTCCAACAATGTATTGCTTCTGTAAATAATAATCTAGTTGTTGCTGCACAATGGAGCTTACAATATTATTACAACCAGTATGCTAAAGAGCTGGCAACATTTTTTTATTCGGCAATTGATTGTGTGACAGAACATACAGCACGGAGCAATTATGCTATTTTCATTACGCAAATGTACTTAAAAGGCAATATCGAATATGAAAATATATTAAATCATATGGTCGAAATACATAAAGAAACTATTTCGGTAGCTATAGAGGTAGTATTAGCCCATTATTCCGTTCCGGAGTATAAAGTTCGATGTGTAGAAATATTGGATAAATTTTATAAGTTAGATGACGAAACCATCTGCGAAGCTTATGAATGTGGGATATTGAGAGATGACCATCATAGAGGAATGGATTTAAAAGAATATCTGCCATTCTTAACAGAATATGTAAAATCGACAGTTTTCAAATCCGGAAATCATCACTATTTGATTGACTATTTATTCTCACAAGCCGCAAAATATCCGAAATTAGTTTTAGACCTTTTGCAGATAATTGATATACAACGACTAATAGAAGGGAATAAAAAAGGATGCTACAGACAGGAGGAGGAATGTCAAAAGTTGATATTAGGTACTATAAACTATGTAAAAGACGATCCTAAGTATTGTGCTATTGCCATTGATATACTTGACAATATTTTGAAGCACTCAAGGATGCAAGATCAGATGATGCATCAGATTGACAGTATCTAAAAAAGTTGAAGAATGACAAGAAGTGCACTACTCACTCAAAGACTATTAACATAGTTATTGGTTCAATGATCGAATGAAATGAAACATACAACCAATATTGATCAACATTATGCGCTGAATCCGGACGGAAAACTTGTCTACATAAGAGAAGCCCGACATAATGTACGATTCACGTGTGTTAATTGTGGCTGTGAAATGATTGCCAAACAAGGCAAGATTAGAGAATGGCATTTTGCGCATAAAACGCTTTCGAAGAATTGTAGTCATGAATCCTATCTTCACTCGTTGGCAAAAATAAGAATTCACGATTGGTTTTATAATGCAGATCAATTATTACTTGGTCTTAATACAGAGTATAGGTGTTCGCAAATGGATGATTGTATATGGTTTGACAGGGAAAATCCCAGTTATTGTAAGCAGATCAAATTACACGTAATTGACTTGAAAAAATATTATAATTCGTGCGATATTGAACGGACTTACAAGGGCTTTCGTGCAGACTTATTTGTACATAATAATCAATCTGACATATCCCCTGTATTCATAGAAATTTGTGTCAATCATCCATGTTCAGAAGATAAAATTATTTCGGGAATAAGAATTATCGAAGTAGTTATTGAGTCAGAAGAAGACATCGATTTTATTATTTCATCTACGATTCGTGAAGGAGATGACCGTATAAGATTGTATAATTTTAACCCTAAACCTCAAATTACAGATTCATGCTATAAAGAACTGACTAAATTTATCTTACATGAAAATAATAAGGGCTTTTTCATTCCATTTGGCAATGTTACTTGTAAAACCTATACAGAGCGAAATCCTAAATCGTTATTTGAACTAACAAGTGATGCAGGTAGTATTATGGAATATTCCATATATCAGATGGGAATGGCCACAGCATATAAATACAAATATCCCGTTCGAAGTTGTTTCTTGTGTAAATATCATAGGAAAAACGAGGATAAGTTTATGTATGATGAAGGTGATGCAACATTACCAATAATTTGTTGCCTTTATAAAAAATTGGGAACTAATAAATATTGCAAATCGACTAAGGCGTTAGAGTGTGCTGCATATAGAGTAGATAAAGAATTGTGTAATGCTATTGAAAAACAGATTAGGTTGAACCATTTCGATATTTCGGAAAAGAAAAATGGACATTTCACATAATTTTTGTGGAGTCTTAGTCTTTAAGCTACCTTTGACTTGTTACCCATAACCACTGCCGATTTTATCGTTTATTTTGTTACTATTTTGTTACTTTATGGGTGGTAAAATGTATATATATTGCTGATATTCAATGATAAATAATACATGATGTATAATATCTGGCAGAACTTCGTGAACTCGTGGCAGATATACCGCCACGACAAAACAGTGCGTGAAAATGGCTGCAAAAGGTAAGATTTATCCCCGTGAAGGGGACCGGCAGACGGTCTATCTGAAGGAGGTCGTCAGCGACCCCAACATCGAAGTCGGGGAATATACGATATATAACGATTTTGCGGCCGATCCCGTCGGCTTCGAGCGTAACAACGTGCTGTACCACTATCCCGTGAACGGCGACCGGCTGGTTATCGGGAAGTTCTGTTCGCTGGCCTGCGGCGTGCGGTTCCTGTTCAACAGCGCCAACCATGCGCTCGGGTCGCTGTCCACCTATCCGTTCCCGATTTTCTGGGGCGAGGAGTGGGGCATCGACAAGTCGGAGGTGGCTTCGGCCTGGGACAACCGGGGCGACATCGTCGTCGGCAGTGACGTGTGGATCGGTTACGAGGCTGTCGTGATGGCGGGTGTTACGATCGGTGACGGGGCGATCGTCGCCTCGCGGGCCGTCGTGACGCGCGACGTGCCTCCCTACGCCATCGTGGGCGGGGTCCCGGCCCGGGTGATCAAATACCGGTTCGACCCGGCGACGGTGGAGTGCCTGCTCGGAATAAGATGGTGGGAGTGGCCCGCGGAAAAGATTCGCAGGGCGTTGCCGCTGATTCGCGGCGGAAAGGTCCGGGAGCTGGCCCTATTTGCGGAAAATGAAATAGACGGCTAAAATCAGGCAAAGGAATCCCGCGAGGTGGTTCCAGCGCAGGGTGTCGGATTTCATGAATACCAGCGCGAAGACGGTGAAGACCGAAAGCGATACGACTTCCTGAATCACCTTCAGTTCCCAGATCGAGAACGGGCCTCCGAATTCGGCGCTGCCGATACGGTTGGCGGGGACCTGGAAGCAGTATTCGAACAGCGCGATGCCCCAGCTGAGCAGGACGATGGCTATCATCCCGAAGCGTTCGAGCCGCGATTTGAAGGCGATATGGCCGTACCACGCCAGCGTCATGAAGGCGTTGGAGACGACGAGCAGCAGAACGGTGGCGAGACCCCGAAACATAGGATACAGATTTTTAAACCGCGCAAAAGTAGCAAATTATTCGATATGATCTCCTCCCGGCAGCAAAAATACGCATTGGTGACCGGCGCTTCGTCGGGAATCGGCCGCGAATATGCCGCGCAGCTGGCGGCAAAGGGGTACGATTTGGTAATGGCGGGCAACCGCGATGAAGAGAATCGCGCCGCGGCCCGGGAAATTGCGGCGCGTTACGGCGTGCGTACGCTGCCGCTCTGCATGGACCTTTCGGAACCGAATGCCGCCGTGAAACTCCATGCCGAAACCTCGGCGCGCGGCATTGAAATAGAGGTGCTCGTCTGCAATGCGGGCGTCCTGCTGTTCGGTCCGCTGGTTATGACTCCGCCCGAACGCATCGGCCGCATCGTCACGCTCCATTGCACGACGCCCGCGCTGCTGTGCCGTCTCTACGGGGAGGAGATGCGGCGGAGGGGCGAGGGGTATATCCTCGTGATGTCGTCAGCGACGGCGTGGATGCCTTATCCCACGATTGCGGCTTACGCCGCGACGAAAAGTTTCCTGCGCACCTTTGCCCGGTCGCTGAATTTCGAGTTCCGCAAATACGGCGTCCGCGTGACGGGAGTTTTCCCGGGGGCGGTCGATACGCCGCTGTACGATCTGGATGCCGCCTGCCGCCGCCGGCTGCTTCGCTGGGGCGTCATGTCTGCGCCGCAGGAGGTGGCGCAACATGGCCTCCAGGCCTTGTTCCGGGGCCGTAGCAGCTGCATTCCGGGTGTTTTCACGAAAATCTGCGTCTGTGTCTGCCGGCTGGTTCCGGCGTGGCTGATGCGGTGCGTGCTGCGTATTCCCGCCGTCGCCCGGCTGTTTTAGACCAGCAGGGCGTCGATGTCGTCGATGTCGGCGAATGAGTCGATGATCCGATCGGCCAGCGGCCCGCGCTCCAGCTCTTCGCGCGGCAGGGTGGTCGTGAGGGCCACGATCCGGCCTGCGCCGGCCCGCTTCGCCGCTTCGAATCCCGCCCGCGCATCCTCGAAAATCACGCAGTCGGCAGGCGAAACGCCCAGCGCGGCGACCGCCGTGAGGTAGATCTCCGGGTCGGGCTTGCAGCGCGACACCATGTCGCCCGAGATCGCCGCGTCGAAATAAGGCCGGATCGCACAGCTGTCGAGCACGAAATCGACGTTGGCCTTGCAACCCGACGAACCCACGGCGCACGGAATCCCCGCCGCACGGAGCCGTTCGAGCAACTCCTTCAGCCCTTCCACCGGGCGGATGTCCGGGGCGTATATTTCGCGGTAGATGGCTTCCTTCTCGTCGGCCAGCGCCGCGAGGCCCTTTTCTCGGATCACCTCCCCGGGCATCACCAGCCGCATGATGTCGTCGTTGCCCATGCCGAACCCGTTGGCGAGTTTCTCTTTCCAGTCGGTGACGCCGTAGCGGGCGCAAAAGATTTCGAAGGCCCGGACGTGTACCGGGGAGTTGGCGACCAGCGTGCCGTCCATGTCGAATATAGCTGCTTTCTTCATCGTCGGTTCATTTTCAGGTTGCAAAGGTACGAAAAAACGGGATGGCTCCAAAACCGGATCGTCAAGGTCCGGGAAAAACTTTCCGGCACGGAGCCGGTCAGAATTTGAGCCGCAGACTCAAATTGACGGCGAAGTTCTGAATGTCCTGCCCGGGTATTGGGTCGCGGTGGGTGAGCCGCCAGATGCAGTCCACGCGGAAAAGTTTGAAGATGTTCTCCACGCCGAACCCCGCCTCGACATAGGGGTCCGACACCGAGGTCATGCCCACGGGGAACAGGAGGTCGGCCTGCGTTCCGGCCAGCGACCCGTTGTTTCCGCGCGAAAGCGTACCCCATACGCCTTTGCAGACCAGCACTTCGCGCCATTTCAGCTTTTTGATCAGCGGCAGGCGGCCCAGCAGCACGCCGTTGAAGTGGTGTTCCCAGAACCACGACACCCACGCGTCGGAGGCGAATTCGTAGAAATTCATGCACGAGAAGGCGTAGGGGTCGTAAAAATAGGTTCCGTTGCCCTCGTGGAGTTTCAGCAGCTGGTAGGGGACCTTGCCGAAGATGCGCCCGCCCTGCACCGTGATGTCCGAATAGCCGACGGGCGGCAGTTCGGGACGGTAGCGGAGGCTCCCTTCGAGGCGGTAGTATTCGTAGCTGCCGTGCAGCGCGCCGGGAATCCCGGCCGAGAACCCGAGCGTCAGGATGGGGCAGACCGAACCCATCGACTGCTTGTCGAAGGGCATGCGGTAGACCGTTTCGTTTTTCGAGAGCCGCACGCCGACGTGCACCGCGGCGTCGGAAACCGAGTTGACGGGCACGCCGCCGGGCCGCAGCATCGGCACGTAACGGTTGGCGAAGATGCGCTGCATGCGTGCCCCGGCGAAGGTGCTCACGCCGTGACACCACTCGTGCTCGTAGACCGCTTCGCCGCGGTTGACCATCGAGAGCCGCTGGTCGCCGCGCGAGAGTATCGACGAGAGGATATTGCTCTCGGTCAGCGCGTTCTGCCCGGCGCCGAGCTGCATCACGTCGTGCCGCGCCGTGAGGGTCAGTTTGCGCGTGAGGTGGCGGTTGAAGGCCACCTCGACGCTGCCGCCGCCCTTCACGTCCTCGTCGCGCGTGCCGTAGGCCACGTAGCCCCCGACGCGCACCGTGCGGCTCACGTTGGTCGTCGTGCGCCCGCCCAGCTGCATGCGGAAACCTTCCAGCTTGTTGAAGCTGGCCAGTTTGTAGTAGGGTCCGATGCCGATGTATTTCGTATTCCAGTAGCCGACGATCAGCGTGTTGATGAAGGTGTAGATGTTGCGGTACAGCGGCACGCGCTGCACCGAGTCGACCATCGCGTAGATGCCTTTCTCCCGTTCGCTCAAACTGTACGGGCGTATCTGCTCCCAGAACTCCTCCCTGCGGTGCTCGGGCTCCTCGTCGCGCACCACGACGTTGTTGTCCATGCGCAGCACCTCGTCGGGAATCGGCTCGCCGATGCGCACGTCGCTGTAAACCACTTCGCGCGTGCCGATGAACGAGGTGATTTTCGACGAATCGGCCGTCGAGACGGAGAATTCAGCCGACACGCGGTCGCGGACGCGGAACCAGCGGCCCTTGTCCGAGGGGCGGTTCTCGTTGTCGAGCATCAGGTGTCTGACCCAGTTGACGTTGACGCCCTTGGGCATGCGCGCCGAGGCCGACCGGAGGGCGAAGGACGCCGAGTCGATGTTGACCTCTCCGTCGAGCACCGGGGTGGTGAGGCGCTTGGGGTGGAAGCGGATTTTGTAGACCTTGCGCCCTTCGGTCACCGTGCTGTCCACCAGGAAATAGTTGTAGAAGGCGCGTCCTCCGTCGGCGAGCGGGCTGGCGAAGCGCACGTTGAAGATGTCGATGAAGTTGTCGTAGAAATTCACGTCGCCGTGCATGCCTCCCGTGAACTGGGCCACGGCGAAGTTGTCCTCGACGCCCGAGACGCGGCTGGCGCGGATCACCTCGCGCTTGAACGCCGGACGGCTGCTGCGGTAGAGGTCGGCCGTGGACTCGGAGATCATCGCCGGGAGGTAGGCCTGGCCCGTGAGCGCCGAGGTGTCGACGTAGTCGAAGACGAACCCGAAGTTGCGCTGGAGACGGCGGCTCCGGAACTGCGGTTTGATGTTCGTGAGGTCCAGTTCCATTTTAGTATAGGTGCGGCAGCTGTACGTGTCGTACCGGTCGGGGTCGTTCAGCGGCTTGTTGCGGATCACGCCGTCGAGAATGGGGTAGGCGGGATTCTCCCCGGGGGTGATGACCACCTGTCCGATGCCGAACTCCACGGCTTCGAGTGCGAAATCCACGTGGTTGAAGACTCCGGGCGTCAGCGGCAGGGTCCGTGCGGCGTAGCCGACCATCGAGGCCTGCACGCGGCTCACGGTGTCGCGGGTTTCGAGGGCGTAGATTCCCTGCTCGTCGGTGGTGATCCCCGTCGTGGTCCCGGGGAATACGACGCTGACGAATTGCAGGGGTTTTCCGTCAGCGGCGTCGGTCACCCGCCCGCGCACGCGGGTGGTTTGCGCCGAAACGCCTGCGGCCCAGAGAAGTCCTGCCAGAAGTATGATTATCCGTTGCGTCATGATCGGGCAAATGTAGCAAAAATGCATACATTCGGGTAATTTAAACTACCTTTGCGGCAGATAAGAAGATAAAAGGAACAATATGGCACACGCGAAAGTCGAAAAGACGAATGCCGCGCGGCTGCTCGACCGCGCGAAGATCGCATACGAACTTGTCCCGTACCGGGTGGACGAAGAGCATCTCGCCGCGACGCACGTCGCCGAGCAGCTGGGCGAGGATATAGCTACCGTTTTCAAGACCCTCGTTCTGAAGGGCGACCGCACGGGCTATTTCGTCTGCGTCGTGCCCGGCAACCACGAAGTGGACCTGAAAGCCGCGGCGAAGGTCTCCGCCAACAAGAAGGCCGACCTGATCCCGATGAAGGAATTGCTGCCTGTGACGGGTTACATCCGCGGGGGCTGTTCGCCGGTCGGCATGAAAAAGGCCTTTCCGACCTACATCCACGCCACGGCCGCCGGTCTGCCTTTCATCTATATCAGTGCGGGCGTGCGGGGCCTGCAGCTCAAGATCGCCCCTTCAGACCTGGCGGCCTACGTCCGGGCCTCCTTTGCGGACATCAGCCGCGAAGGGTAGTTTCCGAATGGGAGCGATGATGTTACGCCCCTCCTTTCGCTTTTAAATCCCGGCTTTCAGCTGGGCGAACGACGGATCGCGAAGCGATCCGGAACGTATGTGCTTTTTGGCCGCAAAAAGTACCAAAAACTCTCCGACAGATGCCTGTGCCTACTTCGTCCCGTCTAACGTTCGAAACGGGCGCCTATTCGCGGGTTTGCAAGCAAACCTGCCCCGTTTCTTGCCACTTTTAGCCGGGACTTCGTTTAACGGCTCCGGCATCGAGTCGGATTCATTCGCCGCTAAAGGCGGCGTAAGTAGTCCGCATTATCGTTCGGAGCGGAGAGAGAGCGGACGAGGGTCCGTGTGCCCGGAGCGGAAGGCTGGCAAAGGCGTCCGCAGGCGAGGGCAGACAGCTTGCTGTTTGCCGAGCCGCCACAGCCTAAACGGCGCGTGTTTTTGCGCCGTAAAGGCCTGATCTTGCTGCGCCCGCTCAACACGGGCCCGAGGACGATCCCGCGGAGAACGACTTGCGGATGGTTTTGGGTACCTTTTGACACCAATAGGTATAAAATTTCCGGATCGTGAAACGATCCGAAAATATGCGTCTACCTTCCGGTATACATTTCCCGGTAATACTTTTCGTACTCCCCGGAGGTGATGTCGTCCATCCACTTCTGGTTGGCCAGATACCACCGCACGGTCTTCTCGATGCCCTCCTCGAATTGCAGCGAAGGCTCCCAGCCCAGCTCCTCCTTGAGTTTGCGCGAGTCGATGGCGTAGCGCAGGTCGTGTCCGGCCCGGTCGGTGACGTAGGTGATCAGCTTCTCCGAAGTCCCCTCGGGGCGTCCCAGCAGGCGGTCCACGGTCCGGATGATCACCCGGATCAGGTCGATGTTCCGCCACTCGTTGAACCCGCCGATGTTGTACGTTTGGCCGTCGCGTCCCCGGTGGAAGATGAGGTCGATGGCCCGGGCGTGGTCCTCGACGTAGAGCCAGTCGCGGACATTCTCGCCCCGGCCGTAGACCGGCAGCGGTTTGTTGTGGCGGATGTTGTTTATAAACAGCGGTATGAGTTTTTCGGGGAACTGGTAAGGCCCGTAGTTGTTCGAGCAGTTGGTCACCACGGCCGGGAATCCGTACGTGTCGTGGAACGCCCGCACGAAATGGTCCGACGAGGCTTTCGATGCCGAGTAGGGCGAGTGGGGGGCGTAGCGGGTCTGCTCGGTGAAGAACGTTCCGTCGAAGGGCAGCGCCCCGTAAACTTCGTCGGTCGAGATGTGGTGGAAGCGTCGGCCCTCCCATGCGCCGTTCCAGTGCTCCCGTGCGGCCTGTAGCAGCGTCAGCGTCCCCATCACGTTGGTCCGCGCGAAGGTGAACGGATCGCGGATCGAGCGGTCGACGTGGCTTTCGGCCGCGAGATGGATCACCCCGTCGATGTCGTATCGGGCAAACAGCGCGCGCATGGCCTCGTAGTCGCAGATGTCGCCTTTGACGAACGTGTAGTTCGGACGGTTCTCGATGTCCCGCAGGTTCGCGAGGTTGCCGGCGTAGGTCAGGCAGTCGAGGTTTACGATCCGGTAGTCGGGGTATTTCCCGACGAACAGCCGCACGACGTGCGAGCCGATGAATCCGGCGCCGCCGGTGATCAGGATATTGCGTTTCATGTCCGGTTGTTTTGCTGTTTCAGTCGTTTCCTTGCGGCGCGCTTCTTCCTCCGGCGCCAGCGGTACGCCTTGAAGGCGTATTTCAGTGCCAGGCGGATGCGCTGGTCGCCGATCATCTGCCGTTTGAGGCGGCAGTCCGGGTCGAGCCAGCTCCCGGCGCAGTGATGGAACGCCGCCGTGCCGAGGCGCAGCAGGTGGATACTGCTCGGCAGCAGGCTGTTGCGGCCTATGTAGAGCCGTCCGCCGCCGAGCACCTGCTCCTTGTCCAGATAGCGGAACCCGTGGCGCTCGGCGATCTTGGCAATGACCAGCGGCATGGTCAGGTCCGTGCGCAGCCGTCCGTCCGCCTCGCGGAAATGACGCCCTTCGTAATAGTCCATGCACTCGCGGACGAACCCGCTGCCCTTCGCCGCGCCCATGATGGCCGCCTGGATGCCGTACCCCGGGACGAAGGCGTCGCGGTCGAGGGGGATGCCCTGCGCGTCTATCGGCACATCGGCGTATTTGTAGTCGATGGGACTGTACTCGGTTCCGGTGAAGAATTCGTAACCCAGCAGTTTGTCGAACGGGCGGAACACCTCGACGTCCGAATCGAGGTAGATGCCTCCGTCGGTATGGAGGGCATAGAGCCGGATGTAGTCCGCCGCGAAGGCCCATTTGCGCTCCTCCACGGCCTCCTCGACCCATTTGACGGCGTGGATGTCGAAATTCTCCTGTGTCCAGCATTTGAGGACGTAGTCCGGCAGCCGGCGTTTCCAGCTCGCCATGCACTCCCGGAGGAACACCGGAACCGGCTCGCCGCTCAGCCAGCACCAGTGGATGATCTTGGGTATTCGGGCTTCGCGTTTCATCGCAGCATGTTTTTCAGACAGTAGAGCATCGACTCCCGCCAGTGGGGGATCTCCAGCCCGAACGTCTCCTTGATTTTACGTTTGTCCAGCACCGAGTAGGCCGGGCGGGGGGCCTTGGTCGGGAATTCCTCCGTGCGGCAGGGGCGGATGCGGCATTTGTCATGCCCGACGGCGGCGGCGATCTCCGCGGCGAAGTCGTACCACGACGCAACGCCCTCGTTCGAAAAGTGGTAGAGACCCTCGTTCCCGGCATAATAGCGTCCCTCGACGATCGAGAAGATCGTCATGGCCAGATCCCCGGCGTAGGTCGGGGTCCCCGCCTGGTCGAAGACCACGTTCAGGTGCTCCTTTTCGGCCGTCAGCCGGAGCATTGTTTTCAGGAAGTTGTTCCCGTATTCGGAATAGAGCCACGCCGTGCGGAAGGTCAGGTATTTGCACCCCGACTCCGCGACGGCCCGCTCCCCGGCGAGTTTCGTGCGCCCGTAGACGCCCAGCGGTGCGGTCGGGGCGTCTTCCGTGTAGGGCAGGTGTGCCGTGCCGTCGAAGACATAGTCCGTCGAGACGTGGATCAGCGTCGCGCCGTTCGCCTCCGCGGCCCGGGCGAGGTTCTCCGCCGCCCCGCGGTTCAGCCGGTCGGCCGCCTCCTCGTCCTCCTCGGCGCGCTCCACGTTGGTGTAGGCCGCGCAGTTCACGATCACTTCGGCGCGGGTCTGCGCCACGGCCTGCCGGACGGCCCCGGCGTCGGTGACGTCGAGTTCCGCCACGTCGGTAAAGGTGTAGTTGTTGGGCGATACGGCGCTCAGCCGCTGCATTTCACGGCCCAGCTGGCCGTTGGCGCCCGTTACGAGTATGTTCATGGTCTGTCGTATTCGAAAAGTTCCGGTGCGTCGGCCAGCTTCGGGTGCCGGCGGTCTTTCTCCGAGAGGAGTATTTCGCCGGCCGGAAGCCGCCAGTCGATCGCGAGCGCGGGGTCGTCCCACGCGATGCCGCCCTCGCTGCCGGGGGCGTAGTAGTTGTCGCATTTGTATTGGAAGACGGCCTCGTCGCTCAACACGGCGAATCCGTGGGCGAATCCGCGGGGGATGAACAACTGCCGCTTGTTCTCTCCGTCGAGCAGCGCGGCGACGTGCCGTCCGAAGGTCGGCGATCCGCGGCGGATGTCCACCGCCACGTCGAGCACGCGGCCCCTGACCACGCTCACCAGCTTCGCCTGGGCGTATTCCCCCTTCTGGAAATGCAGTCCCCGGACCACTCCGTAGTGCGATTTCGACTCGTTGTCCTGCACGAACCGCACCGGCCCGACCAGTTCGTCGAACTGCCGCTGCGAGAAACGCTCCATAAAATAACCCCTTGCGTCCCCGAACACCTCCGGTTCGAGAAGCACCACGCCGGGGATCTCCGTTTTTATCGCTTTCATCGTTTCGATTCTTCGATTACCTTCAACAGATACCGTCCGTACTGGTTCTTGAGCATCTGCCCGGCCAGTGCGCGCATCTTCTCCTCCGTGATCCAGCCGTTGCGGTAGGCGATGCCTTCGAGGCAGGCGATTTTCAGCCCCTGCCGCTTCTCGATCACCTCCACGAAGATCGAGGCTTCGGCCAGCGAGTCGTGCGTGCCCGTGTCGAGCCATGCGAATCCCCGCTGGAGGGTCTGCACTTTCAACGCTCCGCCGGCGAGAAACGCCTGGTTCACCGAGGTGATCTCCAGTTCGCCGCGCGCCGAGGGACGGATGGATTTGGCCACCTCCACGACCTTGTTGGGGTAGAAGTACAGCCCCACCACGGCGTAGTTCGACTTCGGATGCGCAGGCTTCTCCTCGATCGAGAGGCAGTTGCCCGCGGCGTCGAACTCCGCGACGCCGTACCGCTCGGGGTCCTCGACCCGGTAGCCGAAGATCGTCGCCTTGCCCGCTTCCTCCGCGCTGCGCACGGCCTCCCGGAGCATGCCCGTGAAGCCCGCCCCGTGGAAGATATTGTCGCCCAGCACCAGACAGACCGAATCGCCGCCGATGAACTCCTCGCCGATCAGAAACGCCTGTGCCAGCCCGTCGGGCGAGGGCTGTTCGGCGTACTCGATGCTTACGCCGTAGTCCGAGCCGTCGCCCAGCAGCCGCCGGAATCCCGGGAGGTCGGCCGGCGTCGAGATCACGAGTATCTCGCGGATGCCGGCCAGCATCAACGCCGAAATCGGATAATAAATCATGGGCTTGTCATAAATGGGCAGCAGTTGCTTGCTCACACCTTTCGTGATGGGATACAGGCGCGTGCCCGAGCCTCCGGCTAATACGATACCTTTCATTTTCTTGCGTCGTTGACGTCGCCCGCGGGCCTTTTCTCCGGGTCTTCGGGCGGATAATTTCGATCGAAGGTACGGTTTTTTTGCGAAAATCCGATCTCCGTGCCTGTTTTTTTGCAAAGTATCGCTATCTTTACCGGGACTAATTCAAACCATAGACAGTATGATTCTCGACGATAAACTTCTGGACGAAGTGACCGCCCGGGCGAAGACGAGCGAACGCCTGCGGATGAATTTCAACCTTCACGACTCGCTCGACGCCAAGGCCCAGCGTCTGCTCAACGCCCTGGAGCCGGGCACGGTGCTGCCCGTGCACCGCCATCCCCACACGGATGAAACCTATGTCATCCTGCGCGGCCGCTTCGACGTGATTTTCTGCGATGAGCACGGCCGCCAGACGCAGCGTTTCGCGCTCGACCCGCTGAAAGGCGTCTACGGCATCCACGTCCCCAAAGGGCAGTGGCACACGCTGGAGGTTCTCGAAAGCGGCACGGTGCTGTTCGAGGTCAAGGACGGTCCCTATGCGCCGTTGGCGCCGGAGGACATGGTGCGATGACGCGGGCCGCCGAACGACTGTTCGCCCTCGTGCGGGCGACGCTGCGCAACCGTATGGACGACGCATCGCTGTTCGAGGGGACCGACGCGGCGCAGTGGCGTGAAATCTACGACCTCTCCTCGGTGCAGGGCGTGCTGGCCCAGGCGTGGGACGGGATGCAGCTCCTGCCCGAAGCGATGCGGCCGCCCAGGGCGCTGCGCCTGCAATGGGCCGTCAACGTCGAACGGATCGAAAAGGTCTACCGCCGGCAGGAGCGGGCCATCGCCCGCCTCGCGGCGTTCTACCGCGAGCATGCGATCCCGATGATGCTGCTCAAGGGCTACGGCTTGAGCCTTTTCTATCCCGTTCCGGAACACCGTCCCTGCGGGGACATCGACATCTGGCTTTTCGGGCGTCAGCCCGAGGCCGACAAGCTGGTCGCCCGGGAGTGGGGCGTTCCGGTCGACGTGCACAAGGAGCACCACACGACGTTCGACGTCGACGGCATCATGGTCGAGAACCATTACGACTTTGTCAATAAGGAGACGCACGCCTCCAACGCGCGTCTCGAACGGCTGTTCAAGCAGTATGCCGCGCAGCCCGGCGAGTCGGTCGCCGTTGCGGGCGTAGCCGTCTACCTGCCTTCGGAGCAGCTCAACGCCCTGTTCCTGCTGCGCCATGCCGCCGTGCATTTCGCGGCGATCAACATCGGCCTGCGGCATGTTCTGGACTGGTGCGTCTTCGTCGCGCACTGCCACGACCGGATCGACTGGCCGGCTCTGTACGCCGTGGCCCGGGAGACCCGGATGGTCGGGTTCCTGAACTGCCTCAACGCCCTCTGCGTCGACTGCCTGGGGCTGGAGGCCCCGTCGCTCCCGGATTTCGAACGCGACGCCGAACTCGAAAAGCGGGTGCTGGACGAAATCCTCTCCCCGGCGTTCTCCGGCGAGCAGCCCGAAGGGTTGCTGCGCGTGGTCCGGTTCAAGACCCGCCGCTGGTG
>OGHO01000536.1_pt1 | contig 48947 bp, 31 predicted proteins | sample 1571421 | NCBI WGS metagenome assembly OGHO01 (sample SAMEA2581937, study PRJEB24529) | metagenome | biome: Human gut stool | place: China | collected 2011
GTGTCCCCGCCTTTTTTTCCCCGCAGTCGGTGTGTCCCCATGAGAAGCCCGCCATATCTTCTTCGGGGATGTTGAGGTCACGGATGTAGGGGATGGTGCCGAGCACGGGAACGCCGGTGTGAGCCAGCATGTAGTCGTGCGCGGGCCCGAGCAGGGATGCGTCCCCCCGGAATCGGTTGACGATATATCCCGTGAGCAGTCGGCGTTCGGCGTCGGTGAAGGACATCCATGTACCGAGAAAGGAGGCGTAGAGGCCGCCCCGGTCGATGTCCCCGACGAGCAACACCGATGCCCGAGCGTAATCGGCCATGCGCATGTTGACCAGATCGTGGCTCTTGAGGTTGATCTCGCCGGGGCTGCCCGCGCCTTCAAGAACGACGATGTCGCATTCGGCCGCGAGGCTGTCATAAGAGTCGGTGACGGCGGACCAGAGTTCCCTCTTTTTCCCGAAATATTCGAGGACATCCATATGTCCCAAGGGCTGTCCGAGGATGACGACTTGCGATCCCGTATCCGAGTGCGGCTTGAGCAGAATGGGATTCATGCGCGCATCGGGGTCTGCGCGGGCCGCCTGCGCTTGCACGATCTGTGCCCGGCTCATCTCGTCGCCATTGGCCGTGACGCCCGAATTCAGGGACATGTTCTGAGCCTTGAACGGGGCCACATTGTAGCCGTCTTGCCGGAAGATGCGGCAGTAGGCCGCTGCGAGGATGCTCTTGCCCGCGTTTGAAGAGGTTCCCTGCAGCATGAGGGCTGGAGTGCGGCGGGAGGAGCGCCCGGCGGGGAAGACGGAAGAGGAGCCGGAGATGGGGAAGTCCGCGGGGGAAGGGGAAATCTTTTTCAAAGAAAGGTCCCCTTCGTCTTTTTCCCGGTTTTTCATCCTTCCGTAAGCGAGCAGGGGAGTATCCGCCGCGCTTTTCTTTGGGACATCGCCTTCCTCCATTACTTCCCGCAGTGCGCCGGCGAGCCTATGGTGTTCCTCGGGGAAACGGACGGCGGTGCGGAACCATGTTCCGTCGTCGAGCCCGCAGTAGTTGGAACAGTCGCGCACGGCGATCCCGAAACGCCGCAGCAGGATGCCGTACAGGTCTTTGGGGGCGCCTCTCCAGCGGAACAGCACGTAGTTGGCGGAGGAGGGGAACACCTCCACGCCGGGGAGGCCGGATAGGACGGCTGCGAGATCGGCGCGGCGTTCGGCATTTTCCGCACGGGCCCGTTCCGCGAAGTCTGATGTGTCGCCGAGCGCGGCCACGGCTGCGGACAGCGCAAACACGTTGACGTTCCACGCGGGCAGATCGGCGCGGACGGCTTCAGCCAGTTCGGCCGAGGCCGCCAGATAGCCGATGCGCACCCCCGGCAAGGCATGGAATTTGGTCAGCGAACGCAGTACTACGCCGTTGGAGGGCATCCGGCGCAGGATCGACACATCGGCTTCCGGCCCGGCGTATTCGATGAAGGCCTCGTCGATGATCCAGAGCAGGTCGGGCCGCGCCGCCAGCAGGGACAGGCATTCGTCGGGCGTGCGGAACAGCCCCGAAGGGTTGCAGGGATTGGCCAGAAACACCGCCGAACCCGAGGGCGTTTCGGCAAGCCCGGCCAGCAGATCGCCGGAAGGCTGCCCGTCCGCACCGGAACCGATGCCGCCCCAGAGCGGGCTACTTTCCAGCCCGGCAAGGCGGCAGGCCAGTGCGTATTCGCTGAACGCCGGTTCGACGATGGAAACGCAGGGTGCGCCGCGCCTTTTGAGTACGCGGGCGAGGGCGTGGATGAGCTCGTTGCTTCCGTTGCCGAAGGCGAAGCGGCCGGCGGGCAGGCCGTATAGGCGTGCCGCAGCGGCAAGGGCCTCCTCGGCGTTGGGCGAAGGGTAGGCCGCGAGGCCCGTATTCGCCCTGACCAGCGCGGCACGGAGGAACTCCGGCGCGCCTTCGGGGCGGACGTTTACGCTGAAATCAAGCAGGGACGCGGGATCGCGCTTGGACACCGACGCCATGGCGAGAAGGTCGCCGCCGTGTGCATCGAGCTTCATAAGGAACCTCGTTCTGTTGTGGAAATGGGTGCGCCCCCGCCGGGACGGATGGGGATACCGTTTTTTTCGGCGGACAGTGCGGCGAGGATACAGGCGGCGCAGTCTTTGGGGCTGGTCCGGGTCGTGTCCACCACCATCTGGTTGGGCAGGGGGAGGTGAATGTGCCGGGCCTGCCGCTGGGCGTGCGGCCAGTCAGGGGAACGGTCGGAACGTCCGGACTCGCGCTTCCGCAGTTCCTCGTCGTCGCAGAGCACCTGGACGGACAGCAGGGGGATGGCTTCCAGCCTCCCAAGCAGATCCTCGATCCATCCGGGATCCTCGCCGATGACATGGTCGACGATGGTCCATGCTCCGGCTTTCGCCGCCGCCGCGACTCCCGCGTGAAACGTTTCGATGAAGGGCAGGCCGGTCCGTTCGAGGCCGTCGAGGACCGATTCATGGCCGCCTGTGGCCGAACGCAGCAGCTGGTCGATGGACAGCATGAGGCTGCATATGCCGTGCATGGCGTACAGCCTATCCCGCAGGGCTTTGGCCAGCGTCGTTTTCCCGGAGCTTGACGGCCCGTTGAGCAGGATAACCTGTCCGATGTTTTCGCATGTTGCTTTGGCCTCGCCCTGGCGGGCGGCTCGGTGTTCGGGACGGCAGGCGGTGAAGTCCGAGGGCGCGGGTCGTCCGGCGTAATTCGCCTCGCCGGTGTTGCCCCAGTACAGATGGACATAGCTGGCGCGCACATTCCCGGCGGCGATGCCGGAATCGGCGTGCCCGGATGCTGTGCGTACGGCGTACAGCGGCGCGTAGCCGCGGTGCAGCTCAATGTCCGACCAGTGGAATTCGTGGCCGCGGAAGACGTCGCCCCCGAGCCCGAACGGAGCGTCTCCAAGCATGGTTACCTCTCGGTAGCCCAATGATTGGATACGTCCGCCCATGCGGGCCGTGGCGTCGATGACCCCGCACATGGGCCAGCTTGCCGTCCTTCCTCCCTTGCCGCCCTTCCCCTCTGAGGCTTCGAGCCGGGTGCACAGGTACATGTATCCGCCGCATTCGGCATAGATTTCTCCGCCCTGCTCGGCAAAAGCGCGGATGGCCTCACGCATGGCCGCGTTGCCGGAAAGCTCGCGGGCAAAGACTTCGGGATAGCCGCCCCCGAGATACAACGCGTCGATGCCGGGCGGCAGGGCCGTATCCTCAAGCGGCGAGAACGGCAGCAGTTCCCATCCCCGGGCGGCGAGTGCCCGTTCGTTTTCCTCGTAATAGAAGCAGAACGCCCTGTCCTTGGCGATGCCCATGCGCCGGGGCCGGATGCCGCGCGGAGGAAGGACGGCCCGGGCTTCCGGACGGCGGGCTTCGGTGAGGCTCAGGAGCCTGTCCATATCGACGGAGGATTCCGCAACATCCGCAAGGGCGTCGAGCCACGCCTCCGTGGTACCGGCTTCCTCGGAGGGGAGCAGGCCCAACTGGCGTTCGGGAATCCGCCACGCCTCGTTCCGGGGCAAGGCCCCGAGCAGAGGGGGGAGGCGTTCGCTTTCGAGCGCGCGGCGGAGGATGTCGGCGTGGCGTGGGCTTCCCACGTTGTTGGCAATGACTCCGGCAAGCTGGACGCCTATCCGGGAAGCGTGAAGCCGGAACCCCGCAACGAGTGCGGCGGCGGAGCACGCCATGCCCCGGGCGTTGAACACGAGCACGACGGGGATGCCGAGGGCGCGGGCGCAGTCGGCGGTGCCTCCCGCCGGATCGCCGGGATCGCGGCTGTCGAACAGCCCCATGACCCCTTCGCAGACGCAGGCGTCGGCATCGTGGGCGCGGTTGTCCCACAGCGCGCGGACGCCTTCGCGGCCCATCATCCATGTATCGAGGTTGCAGGCGGGGCGCCCGGTGGCCTGAGCGTGGAAGGTCGGGTCGATATAGTCCGGTCCGCACTTGAAGCTCTGCACCTTCAGCCCGCGTCGGGCGAGCGCACGCATCAGCGCGATCCCCGTCGTCGTCTTCCCCTCCCCGGATCGGGGGGCGGCAAGGCAAAATGCGTGAAATGTCGTGTTCATGGCATCCTTCCCAAGTTCTGGGGGAGGGGGAAACTTCCGGAAAAAGGGCCTTCACCCGTTCTCGCCGTTCCCTTGTTTGGGCCTTCGGCGTCATCGGTTCGGCGTTTGTCAGCTTTTTGCATTGCCCCTATATGTGATTATGCACAGCAGGTTGGTGAGCGTTTTCGCTTTTCTTAAGCCGGGAAGAGCCCCTGCGGGAACCGGAGGGCGGAATGCTCGGGAGGGGAACGGCTTCCCTTCCGAAGGGCGCTGTCCCCGTTCCTCCGGTTCCCGCTTCCCCCTATTCCATATACTTCTCCACATAGCCGCGCGGCTCGTACAGGACGCCGGAATCAAGGCGGGTCCGGGGGCCGCCGATAATGATGAGTGTGGACATGTCTACCTCGGCGGCGGGGAACTCGGACAGTTTGCCTGCCCATTTGGTTTCCTGCTCCCTGCCCGCGTTTTTGACGTAGGCGCACAGGACGTCTTCGCCCCGATGTTCCCGGAAAACCGCAAGCGTTTCCTCCAGCAGATCCCGCCGCTTGCGCCCGGCGGGGTTGTACAGCGCCACCGGCAGCAGGGATTGGGCCACGGAGCGGATGTTGCGGCGCACCTCGTCCGCCGGGACCAGCAGATCGGACAGGCTTACCAGAGAGAAGCCGTTCTGGAGCGGCGCGCCAAGCGAGGCCGCCGCGATAGTCGCCGCGGTGATCCCCGGTAGGACCCGGATCGGGATATCCCCGAAACGCGGCTCCCGGGCGCGCAGTTCGTACAGGAGGCCGGCCATCGCCAGAATCCCGGGGTCGCCCGAGCACACCATACATACGTTCTGTCCGTCGAGGGCCGCTTCCAGAGCGGACAGGCAGCGCTCCACCTCGCCCTTCATGCCGTTTTGGATCACGGGCTTTCCGGCGATGCGGTCCCGGATGAAGTCGACGTAATGGCTGTAGCCGGCGACGGTGTCACACCGCCTGAGCGCCGTGTCGACATCCGGCGTGATGTGGCCGGGAGCGCCCGATCCGAGCCCGGCCACGACGATTTCCCCTTGTCCGCTTTTGGGGACGGGAAGATGCGGCAGACGGGCCAGTGCCAGCGTGACGTCTCCAAAGGCGGATTTCGGGGCGTACAGTGCGGGCTGGGGGATTGAGCCGTATCCGGCGGACAGCAGGCACGCGGCCTCGCACACCGAAGCGGTGCCGACTTTTTCGCGCACTTTTTCCGAGGGTGCGGACACCGGCACGGCATCCAGCTCCTCCGCGCTGTGGAAAGCCACGGGAACCTGCCATGCCTCGCCCAATCCGAGGATAGTCGGTTCGTCCTCCTTCACGGTGCAGGTGGCGATGCTGGCGATGTTTTCCGCGTTCAGGCCGAATTCGGAAAGATACCGTTCCGCGACGAGGCGCAGCTCCTGCGGCTTGACGCCGCGGCGGCAGCCCACGCCGAGGACGAAGGCACGGCTGGAGACATCAAGGTACAGAACCTCTTCCGGAAGCGTGTTTTCGCTATCCCAGAGGATGGCATGGCCGCATGTGACATCCTGCGGGTTCTCGAAGAAGGCAACTTGCCCGGTGGAGGCGAAATGGCGCTCGAAGACAGCACGGGTTCCGCAGAAGGCTATGGGGCTTCCGTCGAGCAGGGCGGCGTTGAGGGCGCGGACGGCTTCCGGGTTGAGGATGCGTGCGTGTTCCTGTGCGGCGGCTTCGTCAAAGGCGGGGAGGCTGTTGACGTCCGCGGGGGAGCCGATTACGGCCTGCCCGCCGGTGATGCGGGCTATGCGCCGGGCCAGCCGGTTGGTGCCTCCGAAATGCCCGGAGGTAAGGGCAATCACATGGCTGCCGCTTTCCGGACAGGCAAGCACGGCAGGGTCAATGCTCTTGTCGCGCAGCAGTGGGGCGGCTTTGCGGAAGGGGATTCCCGTCGCGCCGATGAAGATATGCGCGTCGAACTGCGCCCAGTTGGCGGCGAGGCGGCTGTCGAAGTCTTGGGCCGGTATGTGCATGATGCCTTCCGCGTTGGATGAGCGCGTACTGTGGAGCACCGTGGGCAGGCCCAGCCCGGCGGCGATCTCCCGGGCTCGCGTCAGCCCCTTGTCCGTGAAGGCGTACAGGGCGCAGCGTCCGTCGAAATTCTCCGAAACCAGACGGTTCCTGTAGCCATGCGAGAAGTCGGCGTCGTAGAGCCGCGAGGCTGTGCCGTTGGCTCCCAAGGCCCGGCCCACGATGACGAGCGCCTCCCGGGCGATGTCGCCCACCGTACCGCGCAGGATGCGCTCATCAGGCCATGAGGCGCGGTAGACGATCGCCGCCGGGGTGTCCTCGGCCAGCCCACCTTGTTCCATCAGATGGCGCATCAGCTCGCCGACCTTTCCGGTGCTCAGGAAAAAGACCAGCATCGCCCCGGTCCGGGCGAAGGCCGCGGCGTCTTCGCCTTGAGGCATGGGCGTTCTTCCGGGCGTCCGCGTGAGGACGACGCTTTGGCTCACATCGGGGCTGGTGAGTTCGCAGCCAAGCGCCGCTGCTGCCGCGAACACGCTGCTGACGCCCGGGATGATGGATGCGGCCACGCCTTTTTGGGCCAGCCCCCGGATCTGCTCGTTGCTCGCGCCGTACATGGCGGGATCGCCGGTGTGCAGGCGCACGACACGTTTCCCGGCAAGGGCGGCATCGCTCATGGCTTCGATCTGTTCCCCCAGATTCATGGAGGCGCTATCGAGGCAGGTGCAATTGGCTTTGCAGGCCTTGAGGTGGGCGGGGTTGACCAGCGAACCCGCGTAGACCACGAGATCCGCCTGTTCCAGAGCGCGCAGGCCACGCACGGTGATGAGATCCTCCGCGCCCGGTCCGGCGCCGACGAATTCGACGAGTGCTTTCATGAAATTGCCTCTTTATGGAATGTGAACACGTAAATGGTGTTTTGCGGAGCGAAGTGGTGGCTCCTTTTGGCGAGTAGGCATTCGTTGGCGATATCGATGCGGCAGAGGCCGGCTCTGTGGTCGGGGGCCCATGAGAGGAGGGCGCGAAAGCTTTCCAGCGTGACCGCGCTCACGACGATGAGGCCGTTGGACCGCAGGCGGTTCCGGCACGCCGTCAGCAGCGCGGGCAGATCCTTTCCTCCGCCGCCGATGAAAACGCGGTCCGGATCGGGGAGGATGCCCCCGCATGCGCTAGGGGCGGGGGACTCGGGGCAGGACGCACGGATTACGGAGAGGGCGTCGCCGGGATGCAGCGTGTAGTTGGCGATGCCCATGCCGAGGCGGTTGCGTTCGATCATCGCGCAGCGTTCGGGGTTGCGCTCGATGCCGTGTATGCCGAGGGCCGGGCGCAGGGCGGCCGCTTCCAGACCCACGGAGCCGCTTCCGGCCCCGACGTCCCAGAGCGTCCCCCAAGCCGGGAGGCGCAGCCGTGACAGGATGACGGCACGCACGTCCGATGCCGTGATCAGGTTATTTTCGCGCTCGAAGGCTTCTTCCGGAAGCCCCAGTGCCAGTATCGGGGCCTGAATGGAGGCGCTGCCCCGCGTTGTGGCGGCCGCGTCCTGAACATGGCAATCGGCATGGGCGGCCGGAAAGATGACGAGGATGGACGTCGGGCCGCAAGCGGCGTCGGCCAGCTCGCCCAGAGTCCCGGACAGGATGCGTTCGTCGTCCGAGCCGATGCGTTCGGCGATGATCGCTGCGCGTCGGGCCGATGCGGGATGCGCGCCGAGCACGGCGCGGGCGATGGCATGCGCCGGGTAGCGGCTCCCCGCATAGGTTACGGACAGCGGCGCTTCGGCTATGCCGCGGGAGGGCAGCCCCTCGCCGGAATGCACGCAGAACAGGCGGGCATCCTGCCACGGAAGTCCGAGGCGGCAGAACAGGGCTTGAAACGCCGTGATTCCCGGATGGTACGCAAGGTTGTCGCCGGGCTTGCGGAGTGCGGCAAGCGTACCGCCGAGGCCGTGATAGAGGGCGTCGCCCGAGGCCAGCACCACGATGCGTTTCCCTTCCCGGGCCAGCGCGAAGGCCTCTTCCGCGGCCTTTCGGACACCGCTCCCGATAGTCCGTGTGCTTTTCACCGGGACGGGGCACAACGCCATAAGGGAGCGCGAGCCGTACACCGCGTCCGCCTCCTCCAGCAGAGTAAGAACGCCCGTGTCGGAGGGGAATCCTGTTCCGCACGAAACGATGTCGATGTGCCCCGCGGCGTCTCGCGTTCTGCCGTTCGTCATATGGAATGCCCCTGTATGAAGTAGGATGGCCCCACGATTTCGCCGGGGTCGGCAATCGCCGGGTCCGGTTGATCCCCGTTCATGTGTTCGTCCGGTTCCGCCGCGATGGCTGTGGACTGCCGGGGAGAGGCCTCTTTGGGCCTTCCCCGCGCTTCTTCAAAGAGGAACCCTCCTTCAAAATCGAACACGAGCAGGCGGAGGGCCAGGTTACCCGTGCAGCGGCGCGAGAATTGCCGGAGGGCGGTCCGCGCAAGGCGGCGGAGGAGGCCGTCCCGGGCGTCCGGGGGGATGGACAAAAGCGCCTCGCGCACGGAAGCGCTGTACTTGAGTGCTCCATGCAGGGACGCCTCGGCGGGGAGCGTCCTGCGGACTTCGGCGCGGAGCAAATCCATATCTTGGCTGACCTTGTGCGCGTGCGTGTTTTCGAATCCGGCAGCGTACTTGCAGAGCTTTCCGGGCATGCAGGCCACGGCGATCTCGCGCATGCCGTAGCGGCAGGCTGCGGCGAGGCTTTCGGCGATGAAGTCGCCGATACTGACGAAAGCGGTTGCGGGCAGTTGAGGCAGGTGGATCTCCGCGCCGGATTTGGTGCGCCCGCCAGTGCAGAAGACCATTGTAGAACCGCCGGAAAGAAAGTGCGATTTCACGCAGATGCGGACGGTATGGATGTAGGCTTCATGGCTGTAGGGACGGACCAGGCCGGTGGTGCCTAAAAGCGAGATGCCGCCCATGATGCCGAGATGGGAGTTGAGGGTATGCTTCGCGAGCTCCTCGCCGTTTTCCACCCCGATTTCAAGAAGCCAGCATCCTGAGCTGAACCCGGCCCGGCGGAGATTTTCGGAGATCATATTGCGGGGGCCGGTGTTGATGGCCCAGCGACCCAGCTCGCAGTCGAGCCCCCGGCGGTTGCACAGGCCAATGCCTTCCGCGCCGCGCAGGATCAGCGTGCCGTTCCCGATCTGGAGGACATAGTCCTCAGCCCGGATTTCTCCGGACAGACAGGCGCGGATGTCGGCGTACAGTGTGGCACCGTGCGTGCAGTCCGGATCGTCACCGCCGTTTTTCCTGATGGCCGCCATGTGCCCCGCGCCGGATTGCAGAAGCGGGAGTTCGCGCTCCCTGCCGTCGAGGAAGTGCACCCAGATGCTTTGGGGAGCCCCGCCTCGCGTGAGCCGTATCCACGCCGCCTTCGCTGCCGCCGCCGCGCACGCGCCCGTGGAGTAGCCCCAACGCAAGTTTTTCCGATCCTTTTTCATCGTATCCGGCTCCTGTGGATTCATGAAGGGAATGGGGCCGTGCCAAGGTTGCGTTGGCGTTTCCGTGTCAGGCTATTACCGGGAGTTGATCCGGGACAGAATGCGCGGAATGCGGCAAGGCAGCCTGAGCCTTTCCTGCGCAACTCCGGAAAACAAATGTTTCGGGACGGCGGAGGCCGAAAAACCTTCCTTAGCGGCGTTTTCCTGTCGTTTTCACTATCAGGCGCTCTCCATGACGGCGTGCAGCGTGGCGACCGCAAGGGCGCTTCCGCCGCGCCGCCCCTCAAGGGCAATCTGGGGGACGGCGCAGCGGGCAAGGAGGGCCTTGGACTCGACGACATTGACGAACCCCACGGGCATTCCGACGACGAGGGCAGGGCGCGCACTTTCTTCCAGCACGTAGCGGGCGATGCGGGCCAGCGCGAGCGGGGCATTGCCGATGAGGACGATGGCCCCGTCGAGTAAAGGGCGGGCTTTTTCCGCGCTGCACAGGGCGCGTGTGCGGCCTTCCGCCTTTGCCCGCGCCAGAACGTCCGGATCGTCGATATAGCAGTGCAGCCGTTCCGGGCCGTAGTCGGGATTCAGCCTGCGCAACCGGGCAAGGGACAGGCCGGAACGGATCATTTTGGAATCGCAGAATATCGGCGCACCGGACCGCAATGCCTTCAGGCCAGAGGCGACGGCGTCGTGCCGGAACACCAGCGTGTCCGCGATGCGCGGATCCGCCGTCGTGTGGATGAGCCGCCGCACCACGCGCCATTCTGGTGCGGGAAGCTTTATGTGCAGATCGCATTCCGCCTCGATGGTCCGGAAGCTCTCGCGCTCGATTTCCTCTCCACTCAGGTTCCAACGTACTTCCATGCTCTTTCCTTATATCCGGCTGCCCATGCGGGCCATGCCGTTCGATTGCCCGGGCCGTTTCCCCTCCGCGCCGGGATGAAGTTTTAGGCTGTCCGTCATGGCGTATTGAGCATCATCCAAACGACTCCTGCTATGCCTGCAAGCGTGACGAGGAAGCGGGAAAGCTGCATGCCGAGGACGATGGAAAGGGCGATGGGCACGGGAAAGATCGCCAGGGCAGAGGGGAGGTTCCTCCTGAGTGCCCGAAAGGGATTGCCCAATGCGCTCCCGACCAGCATAGCAAGCAGAATCTGGCTATTGTCGATCAACCCTTCAGCCCGGAGATTCGCCGCAACCGCAGAAGACTGCACCAGGCCGCCGAACTGGGCCGCGACCGCTGAAAGGAGTTCCGTCGGGAAGAGTTCCGTTACAGCATGGGGGAGGGCCGTTTCCCAGACGTCCAGCACGCCATTCTTGAGGAGCCATTCGATGCCGAGCATGAGGGGCACTGTCATGCAGGCCATGCGGAAGAGCAGGGAGAACGAGCGTATGGCAGCCTTCGATATGGCGTGCGGCCATGCCAGCGGCTGGGAGGTGGAGCCGGACTCGGTCGCGCAAGGGGACTCGCCGTGCCGCGAGACGTACCAACGGTTCCAGAGCAGGATACACAGCAGAACCAGAAAACCGCCCGTGAACTGCATTCCGAAATAGAGTACTCCGGGCAGGCCGATGGCCCCGATCACCGGGAACATCACACGGATCGAGTGGGAAATGTAGGCCAGGTAACTGTTCATCATGCCCCCGGCGATAAGCGCTGAAGTCCGGATTTGCCCTTCAGCATGGCTGCTTACCAGAATGCTGTTGGCAGCGGCGTTGGAACAGAGCGCGGTAGACATGGCAAGGCCCACGATTTCCGGGAGGCGTGCCATGCGGGTCAGGCGCCCCATCAGCAGCGCCAGCACCATATGCCACTGGCGGGCCTCCATTAGCCCTCCACAAAAGGCCGCAATGCCCACGATGGCGAACAGCCGTCCGAAGGTCTCCAGCTTCATGAAGATCCTTTCCGCGTCGGAAGGTTGTCCGCTCGCCTGTGTGGGGAGGACGCCGCCGGGGGTGCCCCTTGCCGGGGAAGCGTCCGCTGTCTGCGTGGCGGTTGTGGGTGCGTCCCTCATCCGGCGCGAGTCCACGGGCATATGCAGGATGAACCAGCATGAGCAGACGGCAGCGAGGACGAACCAGAGAACCCAGCCCGGACGCTTCCACGGCGGGATGGAACTGCGGGCTTTCATTGTTTCTTGACCATGATCAGGGAGAGATACTTTTCCGGGCGGGCGCGGATAGCGTCCGGATCGGTCAGAAGGGCCTGCTCTTTCATGGCGAGGTGTTCACCATAGAGGACCTGTACCTTCTCCTCGCGGGCCAGCCGGTCGAGAAGGGCACCGCGACTACGGTAGCTTTTGAGGAGGATAGTCGTCGAACCCTTGGGAAAATCAAGTGCTTCAGCCATTTCTGCGCGGAACGACGGAATAATCCTGAGCTGTTCGCCGTTCTCGACGAGCACGGTTCCCGCCTTGGCGGTGAGCGTGGCGAATGAGGTGATGCCGGGGATGACTTCCAGATCCAGATTGGGAATGGCTTTGCGGATGATTTCCAGTACATAGCCGAACGTACTGTAAGTCATGGCGTCGCCGAGTGTAGCGAAGGCGCAGTCGTGTCCGGCGCGCAGCTCGGCGATAATGGCCTCGGCATTGGCGCGCACTTGCTCCTCGCGGATGGTTTTGTCGCGGGACATGCTGAATACCTGAAGCCTGACTTCCCCGCGCGGCTGGAGATAGTCCACCACGGATTGCGAGACGCTGTTCGAGGCATTTGGAGAAATCACGGTGAAGACGACATCCACGGAGCGGAGCACATCCGCCGCCCGGAGCGTCAGATACTGAGGGTCGCCGGGGCCTATGCCCACACCGTATAACTTGCCTGTTTTCATGGGAATTCCGTCCTGATGGAGATGAATGTTCAGGTCTCTTGACGTTTTTCCGGCCTGAGCCGGGCGCTCCGGTCATCCGGTCCGGAACCATCCAGCATTGCTGATGTTGAACTGATCCTAGTCGCTATAATAGTTTTAGAATTGAATATGGTATGTTCTTTTATATTAATATGTTAAGATGTCATCCATTCACTGATGTACATTATGGTAATGTATTAAATAGGTATTTTTCACAAAATACATATCTATATAACGTTAAAAAAGTCACATTATGGGCGCATAATCCAATTATGTGTGCTTTTACAGTGCAATTTGGAACCATTTTGATTTCTATTAATCAGTATATGGGATATGGAACAGCCCAAACAGGAACCCGATGCAAACACTAAACGTTTCACCGGAAACTTGTTCTTTTTATTGCAAATAATTTGCCAGTGTTTTTTGTCGCTATAATACGTTGAAATAAAAGTTTTTTTATAATTATGTGAAAAAGCGGAGAAGAATTGTCCCGGAATTGTGGGCGCCATATATCGAGAAAAGTTCTTTTCGGCACGTTTTCCGGGACAATTTGTGTCAATATCGGTACAAAGAGCCGTTCGGTACAATTTTGTGCGTGTACCGGGGCGCACTCTGCCTGCTTTACAAGTAAAAAGAACAGGAACTATTTTTGATAAATTCTATTATAATTATATGATATAAATTGATTAAAAATGTATCTTACTATAGCTGGAGCAGTTTTTTTATACGGAAACCTATCTTGGAGGTCTTTTCCCCTTATTGATGCGGGTACAAAGTGTCACGATATTGGAACATATTAAACGTTATTTCTGTCACATCCTTTGTAGGGAGAGAGGGGCTACAACCGGGCAATTTTGCATTGGAAGGGGCCACGAGGACGGATTAAGGAGACAGAAGGAGGCCCGTTTCGGGCGATGCAGGCCCTTTTCTTGCCTCCAAAAGGTACTTGGGGGAAAAATTGTTTTTTAATCCCCAATCGTGTCGTATAGTTTTGATTTTTTAGGATATCTGAGGTGGATGGACTCCGGCATCAAAAATGCAATAACTAGATAACGAAGAGCTCTTTGGTATCGGCCCTTCATTATCCGGGTAGTGGAGGCTGGAGTAGATAGGGCGTTCCACAGGAATGCGGAGCAGTTTGATTCCTCGGCTATTCCCCGTAGTTCGGCGCAAAAGGACAGAAGCCGCTTTTTCCGCTGTGGGTGCATCTCCTTGCGGAATCAGGTGTAAAACGGACCGGAGTACAGCGGCAGGCCCCCTGCAACTTGTCGGGTGTCACGCTTGAGTCAAAACAGTATTTCCAGTAAGTATATATTGATGTATTCGGCATGTGTCGGAAATGCCTCAACAATGACAGTCTCTTCCGATATCAGTCAATAAATATATGAATCTATTTTTGTACAATAGACAAAATGCATGACTGAGAGGTCTGTATGATTGACTCTTCAATGATATTGAAGGCAACATTTGAGAAGATTATTGAAAGTATAAATATCGGTATTTTTGATCTCCTGCATACAGGTGTTGCTCTCTTTTGCGACAAAGGATTCTTTATCTATTGCAACAAATCTTTTCTAAAAATGTATAACCTTCCTGAAAGTGTTATAGGTAAGCATATAACGGATTATTTTCTCACTGGCGAGCGTGGCGTCATGAGTAGCATCCGCACGCGCAAGATGGTCATCTGTTCCAGCCAGACTAAGAACAACGTATGGGGTGTCTCCTTTCGCTATCCTATTCAGGATGAGCAGGGTCAGCTGCGGGGGGTGGTGGTCGAAAGCATCCCTTCCAATCTCGACAAGGATAAGCTGCTGGCCTTGCTGGATACGGTTCGCAATCTGGAAATGAAGTCCTACTCCTTCTCAGAGCAGAAGGAAGCACATAAAAATAGTGGATTGTATACGTTCGAAGCTATTGTGGGCGAAGCCCCTTGCATTGAAAACATGCGCTGCTTGGGGCGGCGTTTCGCGTTCAGCCAGGAACCGATTCTCGTATGCGGGGAGTCGGGCACAGGGAAGGAGCTGGTGGCGCAGGCTCTGCATATGGCCAGCCAGCGCTCGGATCGGCCTTTCGTCACTGTGAACTGTGCCGCACTGCCGCCGGAACTGATGGAATCGGAACTGTTCGGTTATGAGACTGGGGCGTTCACGGGAGCCAAGGTCGGCGGCGTGAAGGGCAAGTTTGAAATGGCGGACACGGGCACCATCTTTTTGGATGAAATCGGTGAACTGCCGCTGCCCATGCAGGCGAAGCTTCTCCGTGTCCTTGAAACCGGGGAAATCCAAAAGATAGCTCATAAGGGTCAGCTCCATTCCGACTTTCGGCTTATCGGCGCGACCAACAGAAATCTGGCGGAGATGGTCAGGCAGGGCCAGTTCCGCGAGGATCTGTACCACAGGCTGAGCGTTTTCGAACTGGATATTCCGCCTCTGCGGGATCGCGTGAGCGACATACCCCTTCTCGTCCGGCATTTCGTCACCCAGAGCGTCGGGGACAATCGCCAGAAGGATATCCGGATTGACGACGCCCTGTATGATGCCTTTGCCCAATACCCGTGGCGCGGCAATGTCCGGGAACTCAAGAATGTACTTGTGTACGCGCTATATTCTTTAGGGGATGATCAGTCCGTGCTGACTGTCCAGCACCTTCCGCCCCGCTTCATGCGTGAACTGGAGGCGGCGGCCGTAGCCGGGACGATACCCGATGCGGAGGGCTCCCGCCAGGACAGTCAGAACTTTTCAGAAGCCAGCGCCCGGGCCGAACGCAAGGTATTGTGGGACGCGCTGGTCAATTCCCGCTACAACAAGGTGCTGGCCGCCCGGACTCTGGGGATTTCCCGGAGCAAGCTGTACCGCAAGCTCCGGGAACATGGCCTGCTCGCCAAGTTTGAGGCGCAATAGGGGAGAGCCTCCTCATGGGAACTTTAACGCCGGAAGCCGGTCGTGTTGGCAGGCTGTTGCGAGTCCCACTGGCGGAGTCCGGGCTGCCGGGTATACAGGCGGTTTCCGTCTTTCCGCCGGGCGATGTTGAGGGGCTGTCTCGGTCGGGGAAGGGCCGGAGCAAACGCCATCCCTTTCGCCTTTATCCTCTTTGTCAGAACGACATGTCACGAAAACAGAACCATATCCCAGGGCAACTCCAGTATAGCGGCGTTTTTCGGGCCTTTCGCCGCTTTGGGGTGCTCTTCCCCGCTATGCCGAATGCGGAATCCCGCGCTTCTTGATACCTTTTTATACTGGGGGCGGCGTGCGAGTGTTCCCTTCGCCTCCGTCGAGCTGGAAGTGGAGTGAAACCTGCGCGGCGAATAAGCGAGCGCCGACTTCATACCTGTCTGTCCATAGCTTTCATCATTCCGTTCCTGACACTCTTTTCCCCGACCGCCTGTCTATGCAGGAGGATGAGGGCTGAGCTTTGGAGGATATTCCTTAAAGGGGATGCCTCGCGCAGCTTTCTGTGGGGTATATGCGGTACAGGGAAGCCCTTTTCTGGTGGATCTGCGTAGTGTGGTGGAAACGCCTTAGCGGAAGGGTGCCGTACTGCTCCAGTATCTGTTCTTCTGATTTTTTCTTTTGAAGTTTATTTCACAATCCGGCGTCGTGCTTCAGGGGCCCGTGTGGAACTTTGGAAGTGGCCGATCCACAACATGAAGTGTCCCAATGGTCACGCAGGCAGTGAAACACTGGAAGTGTGTTAAACTTTTGTGAAAAATAGTCATGTTATTCAAGTGAGATATAGGATTGCGGAATGAGCGGGAGGAGGACCGCAAATGAGGACGCCCCGAGTCATTTCTTATGTAGCACGGGTGCGGGTTGTGGGCAGATTTTAGAAAAAAATAGATATAATAACATATAATAATTAATTATTTTTTGTTATTGTTTCAATTGTAATACAGGTTGTCTTATTGTGTGTCGAATGCGGTCAACAGAGTCCCGCTAACAGGTATCAATATATAGATATGGAAAGTGAAATTTTTCCCTTTGATATTGAATATTGTTCTTTTTGTCGCAATAACTGCCCGAGATAAGAGCTAAACAATTCAGTTCATTTTTTGAGGGCAGAAATTTTTCCTTCTCCTAAGAAAATGGCATGTTCCTTGCTTAATATCAAACATAACGGTGGAAGCCGGGTATGTTTCTCAACGCGAGAATGTTGGGACAAACACTAGCATAAAGTATCTTGCTATGCATGACTTCTTTTACTCTAGCAATGTAACGTCATAAAAAATTGTTCTGTGCATATCATTTGCGATATGATCAGATCAAAAAAACGGCATGATTTTTTGTGGTTTTACGAAAGAGTATCGGGTTTCATGTTTGATTGAAGGAAAAATATTCTATTGCAGGAGGCAGAGGGCGATATGCAGAATCGCTATGGATAGCGGCATTAAGGTCAGGAGGCTGTCCGGGAAGCCATGCCCGATAGTGGGGGTGAGCGCCCGGAAACTTTCCAAGGCAAATGATGAGCAAAAGCCTTTTTCAGTATCCACACTTCTGGAGGTTACTTCTATGGCAAACGTGGCTTGCATTGAAGAATTGAAAAACGCCATTCTGGATTTTGATGAAGACGCTGCCGTAACCGCGGCGGAAAAGATCATCAAGGAAGGCGTCTCTCCCATGGACGCGATCGATGCGATGGGCGACGCGTTGAAGGTTCTCGGCGACAAGTTCCAGATCATGGAAGTGTTCCTGCCTGAAATTTTGCTCGCGACCGACGCCTTCAAGGCCGGGCTCAAGGTCCTTGAACCCGAGCTCATGAAGACCATCGATGCTGGTTCCTTCCAGGAAAAGCCGAAAGTCGTCATCGGCACCGTCAAGGGTGACGTGCATGCCGTGGGTAAGGATATGGTCGCCACCATGCTCACCGTGGGCGGCTTTGACGTGAAGGACGTCGGCGCCGACGTCGACAGTGAAGTGTTCATCACCGCCGCCGAGGAATTCGGTGCTCAGATCATCGGCCTCTCCGCCCTGATGTCCACCACGATGCCCAGCCAGAAGGAAGTCATCGACTTCCTCGAAGCCAAGGGCCTGCGCAACAAGTATAAGGTCATCGTGGGCGGCGGTCCCGTGACCCCGCAGTGGGCCGAGCAGATCGGCGCCGACGGCTTCTCCAAGGACGCCGTGGAAGCGGTGGAACTCGCGAAGAGCCTCTTGAAGTAAGCGGTTTCGGTGGGTTTGAGTAGAGCCTGAACACACACTGTCTATGGAGGAAATCTCTATGCGTATAGGCGCCCGTGGAAAATTTATCGACTTCTGGTCGAGAGCTGTTACCGGTCCCATTTGCTTTGAATCCGACTTTGACAAGAGGGTCTACTGGCCGAAGCTGAAGAAGATCACCGAAAAGTGGGGCATCAAGTATGACCCGGATCACATGGTCCCCTGTGACGACGAAATGCTCGACCGCCTGTGGCAGGCCGCCATCGATCTGGTAGCAGAAGTCGGTGTGTTGTGCACTGATACCCGTAGGATCATTGAATTCTCTCGCAAGGAAATCCTTGACGCGGCTGCCAACACCGCCGACCGTTATACTGTCGGCGTGGGCAAGGATTCCTTCACCGCCGTTCACCGCGGCTTTGAAGATTACGACCATGTGAAGAACCCGGTTTCCGTGCTCGGCCGTATTCTCGGCCCCGTTTCTCAGGATATCTATCATCAGATCGCCATGAGCTATGCTCAGGTGCCTCAGATAGATATGTGCCACTTCCAAGGGAACCTGACGGAAATCTACGGCATGCCCATTACCCCCGACTCTCCGTGGGAAATGTTTTCCGAACTGTGGAGCGTCGCTCAGGTTAAGGACGTCTGCCGCCAGGTTTGCCGTCCCGGTCTCGCCGACGGCGGTATCCGCGCCATCGCCATGTCCGCTATGCAGGCCGCTTTTGATCCCGGCTGGGGAGCCAATAAGGGCGACTTCCGTTGCTGCCTGACCCTGCCGCACCAGAAGGTGGAATACAAGCATCTCTCCCGCGCCCTGCAGTGGCATACCTACGGCATCAACTTCTACAGCATCATGACCTCCTCCCCCGGCGGCCTGTCCGGCGGTCCCGCTACATCGGCCGTTACCGGCACCGCGGAATGGATCATCCAGAAGCTGCTGTTTGATGTGCCGCTGAACGGTTCCTGGTCCGTGGACGCCATGTACTTCAGCAACACCAGCAAGTACTCCCTGTGGTGCAGCAACCACCAGAACGCCGCCGTTACCAAGAACACCGTGTGCGAACCGCTGACCGGCGGTGGCTGGCAGATGACGCACGGCATCGGTCATGAAAACTTCTTCTGGGAATCCGCCGCCTCCGCCATCAGTGCCGTCGTGCTCGGCAACGGCGTCTCCGGCGGCACCGGTGCCCAGAGCGGGCTTAAGGACCATCAGAGCGGCCTTGGCCTCCAGTTCTCCGCCGAAGTGGGCGAAGCCGTCGCCAAGGCGCGCCTTACCCGTGCCCATGCCAACGATCTGGTGAAGCGCATCATGGCCAAGTACCAGCCCACCATTGACTCCCATACCGCACACAAGATGGGCGGCGACTTCAGGGAATGCTACAACCTCGTCACCGTCCAGCCGCAGAAGTGGTACATGGATATGTACGACAAGGTGAAGAAGGAACTGACCCAGATGGGCCTCCCGATGGAATACTAGCCGCGTAATCGCCTGAGGCGATTTCTGGGAAAGATGATGACACGCTAACATTTCATCGCCTCCGGTCGGTTCTATCGGCGGAGGCGATGAAATGCAGCCGTTTTCCGGGAACTTTTCTCTGGCCTGGGCGGTTCCTGGAAGCGGGCGTGCCTTCAGTCAATAGGCCGTCATCCCCAATGTTTTTATAGCAATCAGTTGGAGATATGTCTTAAACGGATCCGGACATTGCTCTATAATGAGGAGAAATTTATGCCCCGCACCATGACCTCCAAAGAACGTGTCAAAGCTGCTTTTGCCCACAACCCGGTGGATCGTGTGCCCATGATGATCCTCCTCGGTGAAACGTGGATGATCGAGCGGGAAAAGATTTCGTTTAAAGATCTGCGCGAGATGGATGATCTTGGTGCTGAGCTGATAGTCAGGACATATGACGAGATGCAGAGTGACTCGGTCACTACGGGCTTGGGGTGCTGGATTGGGGTGCTTGAGGCTCTCGGTTGCCCCACCGAGATCTCAAAGATCGGCGCCCCGATCGAGGTTAAACCCTGCATCCACGACGTTGCGGCGGATATCTCTTCCTTGGATCGCTCGAAAATCCGTGAAAGGCTGGAGAACAGTGAACTGATTCAGAAAATGATGCGCCAATCCCGGGAAATAAAAAAGCTTGTGGGCGACAGAAAGAGCGTGGCCGGTCAGATGGTCGGCCCTTTCTCCGGTGCAAGCATGATGGTAGGCGTGAAAGAGTTTATGATCCTGCTGGGGAAGAAGTCTCCGTATATCAAGCCGTTGCTTGAGTATGCCACGGACTGTTGCGCCGAAATCGCCAACATGTACTGTGAGAACGGTTGCGATCTCATCCAGACTTGTGACCCCTGTTCGTCCGGAGACATGATCAGCCCAAAAATGTACGAGCAACACGTAGTCCCCACGCTTGAGGGACTCACCTCCCAGTTGAAAAATTGTGAAACATTTTTGCTGCATATCTGCGGGAAGGCAGGTATGAGGCTTCCTCACGTCAAGGCTCTGGGGATTGACGGCTTTTCCGTGGACTCCCCCGTGGACCTTAAGGAATCTTTGGAGGCCGCAGGCAAAGAACTCACTATGGTGGGGAATTTCAATCCCAACGAACTGCTGTGCATGGGGACGAGTGAGGCTGTGTATGCCGCAGCGTACGCCAATGCCGAAATCGCCGGGCTGGACGGTGGTTACGTGATGATGCCCGGTTGCGATCTGGCCGCTCGGACACCATTGGAAAATATTTTGGCCATGGTCAGGGCCTCTTCCGACTACGCGGCCAGCGTCAGAAACTGAGTGGCGAAGCCGCTTGGCGAAAAACATTCGGAACGTTGACATGAATCGGTAAAAACAGCTGCATCACGAGAGGATGGCTGTCGCTGGGAGCATGTCGGCGGTTTCCGAAAATGATGCCATTACAGGAAGGCATCCTGCAGCTCCAAACATCAACAAAGGAGTCTTGCATGACTGGCAAAGAAGTGCTTTTTAAAACGCTTAGGCATGAAGAAACGGAACGTCCCGCCTGGGTTCCCATGGCGGGGGTCCATGCCGGGTTTTTGAAGGGATACACTGCCGATGAAGTCTATCAGGACGCGGACAAGCTCGTCGAGTCTTTGTTGGAAGTGGAAAAGATGTATGCGCCTGATGGCCTGATCCTCCTGTTTGACCTGCAGCTGGAAGCGGAAATTCTGGGCTGCACCATCAAATGGGAAAAGAACGGCCCGCCCAGCGTCCGCTCGCATCCCCTGGAATCGACTTTTGAAATTCCCGATATCAAGATCACTAGAGATTCCGGACGAATCCCTCTGGTACTGGATGTCACGCGGCGCATCAAAAAGGCCGTGGGCGACAGAACCGCTCTGTACGGGCTCTTCTGCGGTCCGTATACGCTGGCTTCCCACTTGAGGGGAACGAACTTTTTCCGCGATGCGCGCCAGCACCCCGAGTATGTCAAGGAGCTGATGGCCTACACCACGGAACTGGGGTTGCAGATGGCCGACTTCTATCTGGAAGAAGGCGTGGACGTCATCGTACCGGTGGACCCGGTCGTATCCCAGATTTCCCCAACCCATTTCAAGAACTTCGTCTTCGAGCCCTATGCAAAGATCTTCAGGCATATCCGCAACAAGGGCGCCTTTTCGTCCTTCTTCGTGTGCGGCAACGCGACTCATATCCTTGAGCTCATGTGCCAGACGAAGCCGGATTCCCTCGCCGTTGATGAAAATGTCAACATCGTGGCGGCCCACAAGCTCACCGACAGCTACGACGTCGCCATCGGCGGGAACATCCCCCTGACGACCGCCTTGCTGCTTGGTACGCAGCTCGACAACATGAAGGTGGGCATCGACCTCATCGACAGCCTGAACACAAGGAAGAACTTCATCTTCTCCCCTGGCTGAGACATGCCTTATGCATCTCCGGTGGAGAATGCGATCGCTCTGTCTCAGGCTGTTCTGCATACCGACAAGGCCCGCGAGATGGTGGCCAACTATGAGTTGAGCTCTATGGACGTGGATGTGGAACTGCCCGACTACGGCAATCTGAAAAAGCCCCTGTTGGAAGCCTTCACGCTGGATTCCACGGCGTGCGCGGCTTGTACGTACATGTGGGGCGTCGCCCAAGACGCGAAGAAGCATTTTGGCGACAGGATCGATGTCGTGGAATACATGTACAACACGCCTGAAAACATCTCCCGGATCAAGAAGATGGGCGTGAAGCAGTTGCCCAGCCTGTATCTCAACGGTGAACTGAAGTACTCGTCGCTCATTCCCAATCTGGATGACCTTATCCGGCAGATCGAGGAAGCCCTATGAACAATCCCTGCGGTCCCGTGCCTCTGCTCTTCATTACCGGGTTTTTGGGCTCGGGGAAAACGACGCTGCTGAACCGTATCCTCGACGAAGCGGCCGCGCAGGGAAAAAAGATTGGCGTCATCATCAACGAATGGGGCCGGGTCAATATCGACTCGAGCCTCATTCGGGCCAAAGACATCGAGATTGAAGAACTTAACGACGGGCAGGTTTTCTGCAGTTGCCTTTCCGGTAATTTTCTGGAGGCTCTTGTCCTGCTCGCCAAGCGTTCTCTGGATGTCGTGATTGTGGAAACCTCCGGGATGGCCAATCCGTTTCCGCTCAGGAATATCCTGTACGATTTGAAGCGGCTTACTGGCGGCCATTACGTCTATCAGGGCATGATCGCCCTGATAGATCCGGAGAGCTTTCTTGATCTGGTTGAGGACATCAATGCGGTGGAAGAGCAGGTCATCGCCAGCCAACGGATCATCATCAACAAGATCGAGCTCGCAGACGGCGAGACGCTGGCTCGAATTCGGAAAAAGATCAGGCAGCTCAACCCGCACGCCGGGATTATTGAAACCAGTTACGCATGTGTTGAAGGGATATTGGATTCCTCCATGCACGAAGTCTCTACGTCTTCTCCTCTGGAGAGCAAGTTTGTTAAACGGAGCGCCAAGGAATCATACACGAGGCCGGGCCAGTACATCATCACGACGACGGAAGGGCTGCCCCCGGAAAGAGTGGAAGCCTTTGTCCGCGAGATCCTGCCCGGAGCTCTGCGCGTCAAGGGAATCCTTTCGGATACGGAGCATGGCTGGTTCCATGTGGACGGGGTCAACGACAAGGTCGAGACGAGGGTTCTGGAAGCTAGCGGCAATGAATCGAAGATTGTCATCATTCCCAAGGCAGGAGACGAGATCGCAGAGAAATTGATAGCGGCTTGGAACACGCAATGCCGGGTTCCGTTTTCGCTTTCCTGAACGGGTTCGGGCAACAGGGGTGGGCGGACATGAGCATCATGAACATCGAAGTGTTAGCCGGCGGCAAGCGGTATCGTTTCCAGTCTGAGGCGGGAACAAGCCTGAAGGATTGCCTGCTCAAGGCGGGCATACTGGAAGGTGCGGAGTGCGGAGGGCGCGGCATTTGCGGCAAATGCGCCGTGAAGGTGCGTTCCGGAACGTTGGCTCCGGTTGAGGGGGATGAGTCGTTCCTCATGACCAGGGGGGACGGCAAGGTTCTTGCCTGCCAAAGCCTGATCCGGGAGGATGTGGTCATCGAGATCTCGGCTGGCCGGGATGACGTCCGGAGAAAGGTCCGTTTGCCCAACCTCCAGAAAGAAAAAAAGTACTCCGATTCGTTGATCGAGAAGAAGTTCATCCAGTTGTCCAAGCCCAGCCTGCGGGATCAGGCGTCCGATCTGGAGCGCATTCTGGCTCAGGTGGGCAAGAACAAGAAGGTGGCTTTCAGCCTGTTGGGCGGCCTGCCTGAGATTGTGCGGAAGGCGGATTTTGAGGTTACCGCGGTGTTGGTCGAGGACGAACTGATCGCCGTCGAACCCGGCGATACCCATGCCCTCCGGTACGGCTTCATCCTTGATATCGGTACGACGACCATCGCGGTCTACCTCGTCGATCTGCTTTCCGGCGAAGTGTTGGATGCAGACGGTACGGCCAACCCGCAGCGTGTGTTCGGAGCCGACGTGCTGAGCCGGATTACCGCTGCAGCAGGCCGTGAAAATCTCGAGAAGATGCAGGCCGTGACCATCAAGGGCATTTCAGAAACCATGCGCGGCCTTCTCCGGAGCCTCTCCATCGACGAGAACCATGTGTACAGCGTCGTTGCCGTGGGCAATACGACCATGAGCCATCTGTTTCTGGGCGTCGATCCCAAAAATCTGTCCGTGGCGCCCTTTATCCCCTGTTATCGCCCGCGCACAGTGGTCAAGGGCGGCAGGCTGGGGTTGCCCATGCATCCGGAAGGGACCGTGCATGTCCTCGCGAATATCTCCGGTTATGTGGGCTCCGATACCCTTGGCGTCGCCATGGCCACGAAGCTGTGGGAACAGAAGGGCTACTCCCTTGCCGTGGACATCGGAACGAACGGCGAAATCATTCTGGGCTACAAGGGTTGGCTGCTGGCCTGTTCCGCAGCGGCGGGGCCCGCTTTCGAGGGTGCGCATATCCAGAACGGCATGAGGGCGGGAGACGGGGCCATTGAGAGCGTCCTGCTCGAAAACGGCACCGTCCGGTTGGGGGTAATCGGCGATATGCCTCCGCAGGGAATCTGCGGTTCCGGGCTCATCGATGCGGTGGCCGAACTGCTCCGCTGCGGCCTGCTGGGAGTCTCGGGTCGGCTTGCGGGCGAAAAGTCCCCGGCACTTTCCCAGCCTCTCGGGGGCAGGTTACGCACGGTCGGCGGTATGCGGGAATTTGTGTTGGCCTTTGCTGGCGAGCAGGGCAACGAACGGGACATTGTCATTACGCAGAAGGATATCCGGGAACTCCAGCTTGCCAAGGCCGCCATTGCGGCGGGCATTGCGGTTCTGCTTAAGGAAGTGAAAATTGAAGCATCCCAGATCGACCGGATCTACCTTGCGGGTGCGTTCGGCAATTATTTGGATCGGGAAAAGGCCGTCGTTCTGGGCATGTTCCCAGGCATTTCGGTCGATAAGATCATTCCTATCGGCAACGCGGCTGCGGAAGGGGCGGGTTTGTGCCTGCTTTCTCTGGGAGAACGGAAGATGGCCGACCGGATCGCCTCTTTCGTGAAGCCCGTCGAACTCTCGACCCATGTAGAATTCAACGACCTTTTCGTGAGGGAAATCGGTTTTCCGCCTCTTGGAGGGAAAGGCGCATCCTAAAAGATGCGGCTGCGCCACGTCGCCTTGGCGAACACTCATGCTGCGGGGGGGCGGCGGTGCTCACCGAACCTTTGTGAGCACGCTCTTGGCCCTTATAGGGAATCTTTGGGGATTGCCCCGTGAAACCGCACTGCGCAAAGGCCCTGCATTTTTTGACGGCAACATTTGGAATAGTATGAAAACATTGCTTATCGCCTGTGAAGTCCTGCGTCCCGAGCTGGAAGTGCTCGCATCCGATATGCGGAATCCGCCTCCCATGAACTTTTTGGAGCAGCGGCTGCATGACTATCCGGAAAAACTGCGCAGCGCGTTTCAAGGCCTCGTGGATGCCTTTGAACAGGAGAACGACGGGCCGTTGGCGGTTCTGTGCGGCTACGGGTTGTGTGGGCGCGGGTTGAGCGGCGTGCACGCCAGCCGGGCAACGTTGGTTTTCCCAAAACTGCATGATTGTATTCCGTTGCTGCTTGGGCTTGACCAGAAGGGGGCCAACGCTTCTTCCCGGGAGGGTGCCACATACTGGATCAGCCCGGGGTGGTTGAAATATTTTTTGGTTCCCTTTCATCTGGAATCGTATAGGCGTTTTTCCGTGTATGAGAAAAAATTCGGTGCGGCCAAAGCCGCCCGGATGATGAAGGCGGAAAACGCGCTGCTCGATAACTACAAGAACGCTTGCCATATCCGCTGGCCGGAGATGGGGGACGCCTATGTGGACGAGGCCCGAAAAGTGGCGGAGGCTACGCTGTTGCCGTACTCCGAGATATGGGGATCTTCCGCTTATCTGGTCGAGTTGCTGCACGGTGGGCAATCCGGGGAGCGGTTTCTGCACCTCGTGCCGGGGCAGACGATCGATATGGATGTTGAAGGCACGATTTGCGCTGTAGCTTGCCCGGCATAATCCGGGCTCACGTGGTGCTGATGCTCCATTTTGTCCCCGGCTGGCCTCATGGCTTTACCCGTGTGATAGGTGGAATGTCCGGTACAGTGTCGTTTTGAAACTTCAATGGGCCCGGCATCCCGGGGCATGACGCAATAACGGCAGGCATGGCCATGTCATATATAGGCTCACCAGCGCACAGTGGGAATATATCCGGCTACTCCTCTTGGTACGGCCAAGGTTGCGGGGATGTCTTCCGGCGGATAGCAGGCAAACTCTGGAAGCCATTCTGCATGTGCTCACCACGGGTTGCCCCTGGAGCGAGCTGCCCCGATCTTTGGGGAACTACGTGACCGCATGGCGGCGTTTCAGGAAGTGGGGTGCGGATGGTACCTTTGCCCGGGTTTGGCCATATCTGCGGGCAGAGTTTGAACATGCTGAAAAAATAGATTTTTCCCGCCACAAATTTGAGTGTTTACAGATCCAGACCGACAGCCCGCAGCTCCTGATCAGGCGAAGCGGCGAGCGAGAGGGGCGCAAACGAGCCCGTTCGTCCGGCAGCGGCGGACCGAATCTTCAGCTCCCGGGAAGGCGCATGGTCAGTTTCTCGGCGAAGATTGCCTAATCGCTTCACCGGGGGCTCAGGATATAAACCTGATGCCGACCTGGGGACATCCCGCAGACGTCCCCCTCACAGCGGTAAATTTTACTCTTCAGACGGCATTCGTCACATAGGTGGTATCGATAAACCTGAGGGTGTGGACGCATTCCATACCACTTTTATATCCCTTAAGCAGTTACGCTGTACCTATGCCGATTGTGCGTATAATATTTTTGTGCCGACTTGGTGATGGCTCGATTTGATATCCGGGTGAGGCAAAGGAACCGTATGCGGCCATCCTGCAACTGACGGAGGGGATTCATGGATCAGAATGTCATTCTTGTCGAAACCGTGCCGTTGGAATTTGATCTGGAATCCCTAGGGTGCAGGTTGCGCATCCGGCCCGGGCAGACAAAGTTCATGGATCGGCTGAGCCGGTTAGCGGAGGAAGCTGCGCGCGTGGCTAGGCCCAAAGCCGTGGTTAGGCTGTGCGGCCTGACCATACTGGACGAAGAGAAGGTACAGGTCGGAGAAGTGACTTTTTCCAGCCCGCTGCTGCGCCAGAAGATGGATGGGCTGGGGCGGGCATTTCCCTATTTGGCGAGTGAAGGGACGGAACTGGCCGACTGGAGCCTTTCCCTTTCTTCCTCGCTGGAGCAGGTATTCGCCAGTGCCTTGCGGGAAGTGGCCGTTCAGCAGGCTGAAAACCTGCTGGAAAGGACGCTTCTAGAGCGGTACGGTATTGCTCAGGTTTCAGCTATGAATCCCGGTTCGCTGAAGGTATGGTCTCTTGAGGAGCAGGTGCCCCTGTTTGAACTGTTGGCCCCACTGCCCGAGAAACTGGGTGTGACCCTATTGCCCAGCCTGATGATGCGGCCCGAGTACAGTGTTTCGGGTGTGTTCTTCCAGACTGACAGCAAGTTTTACAACTGTCAGCTCTGCCCCAAAAAAGAGTGCCCCAACCGCAGGACTCCCTCTTTGGTCACCTGAGAGTGGGACAGGCGATGCTGTTGAAAAGAATCGGTGGGCCGTGCCGTGATTGAAATGAGGCTGACGGGCGAAATGAATCCTGAGGGGGGCGCAAGATGGTACGCAAGCGAAACCTGTTTCCGTCTGTACAGTTTACTTATGACGAATGGTCAAGAAAAAGAGGGGAGGCATGAAAAGTGTCCGTACGTAGATGTGAAGTATGTCGTTTCCGGAACTATGCGGAAAGAAAACCAAAATCGCTACTGGCCCACATTTGGCGCTGGCATACGGGCTGGTGTCCCGGCTGGAAGAGCTACATTAAAGAACGGGAGGCCGAACAGACCCCTTCTCCGACGTCTCCGACGGATTCCTGATGGGAGAACATACCTGTCCCGAAAGGGGGGGAGTCCGCAAACGGGAATGTATTATGCGAGGCCGAGTAGCTTTTCGAAGGAAACCGGTTTCGGATCCTTAACCCATCTCCCGGCTGAGCCAGGGGATGGGTTAAGGATTCGATGAAGGGGGCGTTTCGGACATTGAACAAATCAGGGCGCATCTTGCCGGGCTGATTACTTACGTGACCTGATGAAGCTGCAACACTCATGGAGTCCATCGAGGAGAAATGCGCATTGCTTTCCGTCCCCGGATTATAGGTCAAGTTTGATCCGGAGGAAGCGGAGCAGGGTAAAGCGTTTATGGCGATCGCTCAGAGCGAGGAAGATGCCCGCACGCTGCTTAGGCGCAGATAACCTTACGGAAAGGTGAATTTCATACCCTCTTCCAAGCTGGATATGCGGAACTCCTATTCAGGGGCTCCGCACCATATACATTGTCATCAACGTCAAAGCCAACATCATACTGGGTCAAATCACGACTGCCCCCAATCGAAGCGCTACTGTCTAGGGGCGGCGGATATTATCTGTTTTGGCTTATTTTGATGGATAATTTTATTTTCTGCAGATACAATTTACCAGATGATCATTCACAAATCCTGTGGCCTGCAAGTAGGCATAACAGATGGTCGATCCAAAGAATTTAAAGCCACGTTTTTTCATGTCTTTGCTCATGGCGTCTGATTCAGGAGTAGAGGCTTGGATATCCTTGAGCGTTTTGGGTTGGTAACTGATCGGTTTTTGTTCTGGGAAAAATGATAATGTGTAGTTGTAAAAGCTGCCAAACTCTTTCTGAATGGCGATGAAAAGTTTGGCATTGCTGATAGCCGACTTGATCTTGAGCCGGTTTCTGACAATACCCTCGTCCTGCATGAGCCGTTCGACATCTTGCTCAGTCATCTGGGCGACTTTATTGACATCAAAGTCATAAAATGCTTTTCGATATCCTTCTCTTTTGCGCAATATGGTGATCCAGCTCAGGCCAGCCTGGGCACTTTCCAAAGTAAGGAACTCAAAAAGGAGCCTATCGTCCGTAACGAGCCTCCCCCATTCTTCATCGTGGTATTTGACATAAAGGCTGTCAGTGCCGCACCAACCGCATCGTCCATTGAGCAGGTCTTGCATTTCCATAGTTACTTGGCTTCTTTCTTTATGTATCTTTACGGTTATGGGGAGCAGAATGTGCTCTGGCCTCACCAATTGACGCAATAACCCGTCAAACCATTTATCAACCACGCCGTTCATCAGCAAGCGGCACCAGCAAAGCGGAGCTGGCTGTCAGAGCAAGCCTGAGCCTCTACAATTTACAGAGTTCTGTAATAATAGAATTACATAAGTATATAATTCTATTATTTTAATAAGATATAGTCACTTTCTCTTGGAAGGCGTCAAGCAGAAGCGCCCAATCATGGACAACAATGAGAATGGGAATGTCGCTTTCTCGGAGTGCCGTTCTGAGGTGGTCGGCTTTCTGGCTGGGGTGATGGAGAGCTCCTGTGGTGTGCGGACGACAAGAGCAAGAACGCTTCCTGAATGCGCTCTTCCTGATATGCGGTTCCCAGCCCATACCTCGGCATTCGGAACGAAAGTACAAAGCAGACGCATACGGCCTTTTTTATGGCAGGCTCAAGAAAAAGTTCATTCTGTTCCATCTGTCTTGTCCATGCGTTCGCCAGAGCCCGCGCATCCTCTACGAAGGTTTCAACCTGAGTGCCTCTTCCGCCGGAGTTTCTCCGTAATCGTGAGCTGTAAGATTTCTGTTGTCCCGATAGAAAAAACAGCGTCTGACCTCGTCGGGCGTGAACAGGCCATGTTTGGCGGTATGGCGTAGTACATCCTTGAAGTAGAGCCTGTCCACCTCGGCGGGAGAAGCGAAAATCTGTTTGAGGACTTCCCCAAAAGTTTACCTCCCGTTTCAAGGACAAGCTCGGATCCCTTAATAACGGCGTTTCGGTAGACGTCGTACTCCACGCTGTCCGGTGTTGCTTGTTTCAGGAGGGCAACACCGGGCCTCCACGGTTTGGGATACAGCGTTTGAAGTGTGCCGTCTGCAACATGCGTCTTCCTCAATATCCCTGTTTCTTGAGCCAGTCGTCCAGTGCTTCCCGCACGATGTCCACTTCCTTCCGGCGTTCATCGAAAGCATACTTGCGAAGACGTTCCGACAATGACCGAGATATGTTGTACATTTTCCTCTGGTCATTTTTTTCAGGTAGGGGTTCCTGTATTTCTGTATTTATAGAATTCTGTATTCCTGTATTCCTGTATTCCTGTATTGCTGGAATTCTGTATTTCTGTAATACGGGGCTCCGTTCTGGCAAACAGCCCGCTGGGGCTCCCTTTCTTCACCTGGTTCTTTCCTCTATCCCCGAGTCCCATAGCATCCCTCCGTTCTTTCCAGAAATTCGGCAGCAAAGGCCGCATAGTCTTTTGCGCCGTAACAGCTTCGCTTGTAGCCAAACACATCCTGCCCATTACTGGGGGCTTCCGCAAGGCTCACATTGTCCCGGATACGGGTTGAGAACAATGTGTCTCCCCATTCGTCCGCGAGAGCTGCGGCCACATCTTTGTTGAGGGTCTTTCGGGCATCAAAAAACGTCAGGACGAGCCCGAGGATCGCCAGATCAGGATTGAGATCGCGGACAAGCTCCGCAGTCTGCCTGATGAGCGCCAGCCCCGCCAGAGCGTAATACTCGACCTGCACAGGGATGAGCAATCCGTTTGCCGCATTGAGGGCGTTGACGGTCAAAAGCCCGAGAGAAGGCGGGCAGTCTATCAGCACATAATCGTATTCGCCCGAAACAGAGAGGAGGGCTTTCTTCAGCAGATTCTCCCTCCCCATTCGCCCGGCAAAGGCCAGTTCCGCTTCTGCAAGCCGGATGTTGGCCGGGAGAATATCCAACCCCGCTTCCAGCGTGCTCTTCGCCTCGGCGATGGAGGCGTTTCCAGCGAGGACATCGAAAACGGTATATTCCAGCGTTTGCGGATCAAGACCACAGGCGTCGCTCAGGTTCCCCTGAGCGTCCAAATCGAGCAGCAGCACGCGTTTTTTTGCATTTCTGGCAAGCTGAACTCCCAGATTGTGTGCCGTCGTTGTCTTGCCCACGCCGCCTTTTTGGTTGGCTATGGCACAGATATACATGGTTTTTATTCTCCTCATAAATATGTATTTATAGTATTACATGTACATGTAATATTGTAAATACATATTTACGTAAATATATATTAAACAGAGCCCGACCGGGTCATCTTCACCACCTTCTTGCGGTTATCGATAATTCTCCACTCCCATCGAAGAGGAAGAGGGCGTGCCAGGGCCGCATCTTCCGCACCATCGTTCTCTCCGGGCCTTTGCGGGGTACTCCGTTCATTCTGTCACGGAAACAGCCCCTTCCTTTCCAGTTTTCAACTCCAGGGAAAACTCGCAACGTCCAGGGAGGGCACAATGGAAGATTTGGAAATGGAAGCCATCACAGCGGCGAGGGTAGCCAATGAAGAGCGACTGGGTTTCTGCCCCGGCATGTGGGAATGGCAAAAATACTCGCGTTTGAATGGCGTATCGTTAACTGAATGGGAACTCTTTGCAGAGCGGGTACGCGGGAGGTTTCTGGAATTTCTATGATCTGAGCAATGGATGCTTTTCCATCGCCTCGGAGCTACCACATCCCATGAGGCTCATGCGGCCCGGAAGATTTTTTGATGGGGAGATGTCTCCCGATGTGGCTGGAAGGTGTGGCAACCTTGTTTGTCCTTACCAAGTTCGCCGGACACAATCCTACCTTTGCAGAGAAGTACTGGCAAATCTACGAATATATCGGCTCGCACCCTGAAGCGCAGAAGATCTACGCGGCCGTTGAAACAAAGAGTCCTCTGCACTATACTTGAAATTTGTTGAACAACAAATACAAATAGCTGTGTCACAAGAAATGGTTGATGCTTCATTTTTTGAGTCTTCAAAGAAATAACCGACTAAATGCTTTGGCTATGGATTCCGCTAACGGAAAAAACGGAGAAAAAGACTGTATTTTGCACCATACTGTGGAGATGAAACAATCACATTCTATGACAGAGCCTGCTCGTCTGATGTTACTGTGAGCATCCCATCGGGGGTGCCCCGCCACGGAGTTTTTCATGCTCCGCACTGTCTTTTCGGGGCTGGGTGTGCTTGCTCTGCTTCTCGGTATAGTATTTTGCCTTGGCGACGAGTGAATGTGGCTTCTGGAGCTTCTTCAGTTTTTGCTGCGCTCTCGTGATAGCTTCAGAATCTCGAAATCAGCCGTAGCAAAACTCTTTCCCCGGGCCATAATGGTATCTTCCAAAATTTCCTCGGCGCGGAGCAGCGCTTCGTCGAGTGAGGGGAAGACGTTCTCTTCGCCCACGGTGCGCAGAATACCGACCCGCTGGAGCGTCCTGTGGACGGGTTTCCGCACGGCGGCGAATAGCACGCGACAGCCTTTCCGCCAGCGCTCAAGGAATTCTTCCAATACGTGGATACCTGTCATGTCGATGGCGGACATGTTGTGCAGATACATTATGAATACCTTGGGCGGCGTCTCCATTGCGTTCAGCGTGGACTGGAATCGGTCAGCCACACCGAAGAACAGCGGCCCGTTGATGGCGAAAATTTCCACTCCGTCGGGCACGTTGTTTTTGTCCGGGATAGGGATTTCGTGCCCGGATGCCTCGTCCTCCCTGGAAACGCAGGTATGGAGACCCGTTAATTCGCCCATGCGGCGCATGAACAGCAACGACGCCGGTATGACTCCAGTATATACAGCCACGGTTAAGTCAAACACCACCGTGAGCGCGAAAGTCAGGAGCATTACCGACCAGTCGGACTTAGGTCCCTGAAAAATATGGCGTACAGTGCGCAGATCGCTTATATCGTAGGCAACTATCACCAGTACGGAGGCAAGGGCTGCCAGTGGGATGAGCTCTATCAATGGCAGCAACCACATGACCACAGCCACGAGGAACAGGGAATGCACAATGGCGGAGATGGATGACATCGCGCCTGCTCGGATATTCGTCGCCGTGCGGGCGATGGCGCCCGTGGCGGAGAATCCGCCGAAGAACACGGAAGCCACATTGCCGATGCCCTGCGAAATCAGCTCCATATTCGAATTGTGCCTGTCGCCCGTCATGCTGTCCGCCACCACACAGGCCAGCAGCGACTCGATGCCCGCTCTATCAATGTTGATATCCGCGTGCTTTCCGCCACCAATATTGATTTGGAAACGTCGCTGGCGCAGGGTCGGCTACGACGGGACCTGTTCTACCGTCTGGCCTCGGTCACGCTACGCCTTCCTCCACTGCGCGATCGGCAAAGCGATATACCCATATTGGTGGACTATTACATTAAACAATTTTCCAAGTCGTGGTTGATAGAGCCTCCGCATCTGTCCGCAAGTGTCCTCGGTGCGCTCTGTAACCACGATTGGCCCGGCAATATCCGTGAGTTGCGCAATGTCGTCAGCAGACTTTTACTGCACTCTCTGGATGGGGCTGTAACGGAAGCATTGGTACGGGAAACGCTGCATGAATGGGACAACATTTCCGGCCAGACGGCAAAACCCGCGCAGCTCCTCTCGCTATCCGCACCAGCCGAAATTCCACTACAGGCGTCTTCCAGGGGAAATGACACCGATCTGCCAAGCCTTGAGGAAAATGAACGTGCCCATATTCTGGAGGCATTACGCCTCACAGGGGGGCGTCTGTCTGGCCCGCGTGGTGCTGCGGCCCTGCTGAAGGTGCCACGGTCCACGCTGCAACACAGAATACGCAAGCTGGGTATAGTGGTGTAGCGCCACCCGGACATCCGACGCCTGAAGGCGTTTCGCGTTGTCTGTTCAGCAGGGGGAACAACCCGGATCATTTATGGGAATATCCCCGGCCACCAGGGGGCGACATATGAAGAGACAGGACGGAACACAGCCTGCAATAGATGAGAACCATCCATACAAGAGCTTCCAGAAGCGAGAGGGAATCCCCACAGGAGAGCGCTGTGACTTCGGATATGCCCCTGCCGCGGTTGATTGAAGGCCGAGCAGCAAGGCCAGCCCTGTTATCGAGGACGATGAATTTCCGCCTTATGCCACGGCGAATATCGGCAAGGAATTGTGTACAGCCTGGAAAATCGACTAGGAGGCGGACTCGAAGCGGGCAGATGGGCCTTTAGGCGCGGCCAGAGGAGGCGCGTACATCCTGTGGGCAGGGAAAAACAGTGCGGCGCGCAGGCCATACGCTTGCCGGATGAAGGCGCCATCTTCATGACGGAGGTTACGCCTTGAACAGGAAGGGCTCGGAGTTTTTGGACGTAGGGGGAGTTTTTTCCAGAAGGCCGCAGGACGTGGCGGGGCTGGAGAGAGCGGAGCGGCTTGAGGGCCGGGAGGGAGGGCTTTACAAGGGCGGGATAATACAAAAGGCGCACCACAAAACCTCAATTTTGGAGGTATGTGATGCGCCTTCAGATGTCTGTTGGCGTCCCCAAGCGGATAAATTTTTGTAAAAATAATCCTATAATTACAAATAGCTATGTTTAGAAGTAGATAGTCGTACCTACAAAAATACCCATATTTGAAAAATATTTTGTTGGCCGTGAATGGACAAATATCCTTATCAGCTAGCAAGGACAAGGGCTGGTCCTCTTGCTGCTGGAGTGTGACAAAAGTACCCAGTTGGTAGATATGACGACGTGCCCACGGTCAATGTGAATTAGACACGATGTATATATTTTTGGTATCCTCCTCCTAAAGCGGGGGAGGATACCAATCGATGTAGGAAGTCTCGTTTTAGATTTATTCCTCGTTATCATTCCTGATTGTTTTATCACGACAAAAGCCGATATAAATACTATTTCCGCTTGCACCTATAGGGGGAAAGAAAGTTTTTTCAAACTCAAAACAAACGGAATGAGGAATCTTTGCCCGAAGGACTTGAGCATACATGGGCATCGGAGCATTATCGTCATATTCATCATCGTCTACAGATATCTGTTCTCCATCTGCTGTTTCACAGCTGTCAGCTTCTCCATAGAGATTAGGGTCAATACTCTCACCGTACTCATCTGCGATATCCTCACGTAGCAAAGAAAAGATATTATCTCCACCAGTATAGGCAGTAAAAAGAAGATGTGGACAAGTTACGTCGACTAGTTCCTCTTGCTGAGAATCGAAGGTGAGTACACCACAGAACGGACAGTAAACCTTTGCGTTATCATCGAGATGTAGAGTTATGACCTTCATGATTCCTTCCTTTTGCTGAAATTCGATACTATCAATCTTCCGCTATTTACCTTGGGTTGGTCGCTGATGAGAGTCAATTCTCCTCAAACCCGAAATTGCTGATCTTTAACGTCCGGCAATTTTCCGAAACTGCACGAACTGTCTGTGCCTGTACGCCATTGGGAGCCGTGGCCTGTACTTCGAGGCGCATTTCCAGAGTCAAGCCGTCTTCCTGCGTCAGGTGCGAAATGACTTCCTCAAGAATCTTCTGTACGTCGCGATTGATCCGCGTGGTATCCAGCTTGGCAGACAGGAAGAAATGCATCGCCTTGGTCTTGTCTGGTTGGGCAGGCGTACCCCCGAAGGGTTGTTGAGGTTCGGCAAGTCCAGACGACACACTGCCTGTATCCGTAGGATATTCGTTTGATACAGGCTGGACGGGCGTCTGTCGGTTGGCCAGCTGTTCGCGGGCATTCTCGACACGTACCAGAAAGCCGCTGCGGTCGATTTGGGCTGGTACGGCACATTTTAAATCAATGAAGTATTCTCCCTCTGCGTTACTGCCTACACCAGCGGCATAGGCGAAGTATTCATCAAATGGCAGGCCACGTTCGATGGCTTCCTGCAATACGCCATAGTCTGCCAGACGCGGTAGATAGCAGTAGGTACAAAGATACTCCCAGAGTTGCTTGACCTGCAATTTGGCGGTGCCACGCCAGAGCAGGTCATCAAGTTCCATGCGCAAAAGAGCAGGAGCCCATTTGCTGATAACCATCTCTTCCTGAAGCAGCTTTGTGGCCGCGCGCATGATAATGCCACCATCACTGCCACTGAGGCGTATCCGCTCCCAGTCCAGCGTTTTCATATCCGCACGGTCCATGCCCGGTACAAGCAACCAGCACCACGCCTCCTTCAGCCGCAGTTCCACGGTTTCGTCACTGCGCTTGAGGCTGTTCTCGGTCTCGCGGTTCTGCGCGGCATCGAGGTTCAGATCCTGACTGTCGTCCTTCACGGAAGTCCATGCCAGAAAACGCCGTACCTCCTGCTTCAGAGAGGCCATGGCGGCCTGATCGGGCGCAAGGAATACCAGCATATTCTTGAACATGCGCGGCGAAGTCCCGCGCTTGTCCAGCATTTTCTGCGCGGCCTGCATGGCATGACAGTCTGACGAGGTCGGCGCGTAACTGTCTACCGGGCGCAGGATGACGAGGCGTGCAGCCTGCTCGTCCGGCACGTCCATTGAGGAAGCCGGGCAGATATGCACGCCTGCAAAGGGCTGTTCGCGGCGCAGCTTCTTGAGGCGGCGCTCGATCTCGAATTCCACTTCGGATTCAGAGACCTGCGTGGCGCGGTCTTCTACGGTTTTGCGGAGCGTGGGTCGCGTGTCGTACCAGAAACGATCGGCAGACGGATTCGTATAAAGGTAGGCAAGAGAACTCTGGAGCGCGTTGAGCGCGTCGTTGAACACCGCGATGCTTTCGCCGGGCTGCGATACACCGAGTCGCACCCGGGCGGCTTCCACACCGCGCACGCTCTGCTGGCGCACGGTGGGCGCACTGCCCAGCATGATGGTTCTTGCCACGCGGCGCGAGGCCAGCAGTTTGCCGTAGCGAGACACGGCCTGATCCTGCTGATACGGCCGGGAATGCTTGCCGTCTACCTCCTTGTCCACCAGAGCGTTCCAGCCTTCGGAGAGATGTCGCGTCAGCTCGTCGCGCACGTTGGGTACGTCCATCGGGAGCGAACCGGGCATGATAAGCAGGCCCGCGTCACTGCCCATCCACAGCTCGTGGATGACCGCCGCCATAAGGCGCAGAACGCCGCGCGTGCGCTGGAAACGTTCCAGTGTGGCCCAGTCTTCGTACAGGCGGTCGAACACTTCGGGATGGATGGGATAGCACGAGAGCAGACGCTTCTTGTACTCGATTTCCTTGGCTTCCAGAGGGAAATCCGTGGGGCTTTCGCGGTACATTTCGCTGAACTTGGCGCAGACCAGTTCCTTGGCAGACTCGTTCTTGCAGTCGAGGAAGAGACGGCGGCGCACGACCTCAAAGCCTTCGTTGGCGGCCACAGGCTTCCAGATGGCTTCCATGCGGCCGAAGGTATGTTCGATGGCTTCCAAGGCAGTTTTGCCCGCTTCACCGCCGACTTCGATATCCGATTCCGGGATGGAGGCCACCACCAGACTGTTGCGGCTGGCGCGGGCGGCTTCGGTTATCTCCTGAATAAAGGTAATGAAGTTGTCAAAACTGCCGGCAGGCAGGCTGGTCACGCCGTGGATGCGCTTGGCGTAGGCCACGAGTTCATCCATAAGGATAAGGCAGGGGCCGCAGGCATCGAAAAGATTTTTGAGCGATTCCGAGCCGGGCGATATACCTTTCTTGTCGGCCTCTTTCACGTAGTCGTACAGTTTGGGGTCGCCAGTTGAAAGTGCAAGCTGGGCGGCCATTTCGCCCCACAGCGTATTGATGGTGACGCCGGGCAGGTTCTGCGGGCGTTTGCTGCGGCTGGGGTCAAGGGCCGTACCGACCAGCACTGCGGCGTGGACTTTCGGCAGGCTGGCGAGTCCGGCCTGCTCCAGCACTGGCCGCACGGTGGGAATCTTGTCCAGCGAAACCATGCCGCGCAGAAGATGATACAGCGCGAGCATACTATGGGTCTTGCCGCCGCCAAAGGCTGTTTTGAGCTGAATGACGGGTTCGCCGTCCTTGCCAGAAACGCGCTTCAAAGCCTGCACCAGCAGGCCGGACATACCTTCGGTAACGTAGGTACGGGCGAAAAATTCCACCGGGTCGCGGTATTCAAAAGAACCTTCGCCGCGAGACACCTGCGCGAGGTCGGCGGCGAATTCCGCGTTGCGGTAACGGCCCTGCGCCACATCTGGGTGAGGTTCGATAACATCACGCCAGCAGGGAAGCCCGGACGGCGACGCCGTGAGCATCCCCTTGTTTTTGACGGGGCTGGGAGCCGCCTGCACAGTCTGCACCGTGACCGTTGTGGAACCGGCGGAAGAGCCGTAGCGGGATTCACGGAGCAGGGAACGGATCTCTTCCGTGTGTTCGGGGTCTATCTGCTCGCAGAGGCGGGACATGGTATCCAGTGCACGCCACGTGTCGCTGTCGTTGAAATCCTGCGCGCCGATGTGGGCCAGCTTGTTGCGGACGCCCACGAGTTCCTTGGCCCATGTGCGATGGTCGATGGAAAGGCGTTTGCGGAACACCTCGCTCCAGTGCAGGTCGAACAGGATAAGGCAGCGCTGGATGTCCAGCGAGCTGACAAGCATTTGTTCCGGGCCGTCTTCGGGAAGGTCGCGCTTCTGCTCATCCCAGAGTTTGCCCATGACCGCAACACACCACCAGTCTGTTCCGTACTCGATTTTGAGCAGAGCGCAGATATAGGGAGCAAAAGCCTTCAGAAGATGGCGGAAACCTTTGAAAACGAGTTCGTTATTGTTAGACATATCTCACTCTCAGGTGTTTGTCAGATAAGAGAACCCTGCTTGGCAGCACGGCGGGCGGCGCGCAGTTCGGCGGCTTTCCGCTGGATGTCGGGCCATGCGACCACAAGGGAGTTGTAGGCATAGGCCTCGGCGTTCCAGCCTTTGCGTTCGGCAAGGGAAAAGAGGCGATAGGCGAGGTCGCGGGCGCGCTCGGCAGAGGCGGAAAATTCTACCACGAGCCAGGCGCAGGCTTCGATGCCGCCGGTATCCATGCTTTGGATAAGGTACTGCGTGAGCATCCACAGACAGCGATCCGCCGTGAATCGCGAGACCTTGAGTTCCGGCAGGTCGGTGCGTTCCTGTAAGTGGACGACGCCCTTTTCGGCATAGACGAGGCCCATGGACGCCAGCTTTTCCACAGAAGTGTTCTTGGCGCGGGCCAGTACGTCGGCCTCGCCGAACTTCATATGGTTGAAGGCGAACTGCGTGTAGAGATCGACGCAGAAGCGGCTTTCGGCATCCAGCGCGCCGTCCTGCTCGCTGAAGTAGGCGTCGAGCTCGGCGTTAATGACCTGCAGAGCGGTACGGACGCCCATGGCAGAGCCGTCGGCCTCCATTACCTTGGCGTAACGGGAATACACGCCCATGCCCGGTCCGATGGCGGCCTGCGCCATATCGACTGGGGCGATGTTACTGGATTTGAGCTTGGCGAGTGCGTCGCGCAATTCGCGCTTCAGTTCGGCAAGGAAATTGCGGCGCGTGATGGACGGCGCATTTTCCAGGCGTTTGCGGCAGACCAACACGATGGAGGAGGCGAGAGCGTTGGTATCCATTGCGTTAGTACGGTTACCTCGTTCTGTTCTCATTGGCCACGTGCCGGTGATGGCAAAACCGGCCTGAATAATGGCTGAAAGCATGGTCTCCCAGCCTGTAGAAGCGGTTTGACTGTCATTCTCCCCTTCATCCGATTCGTTCTGCTTATAGGCGTAGTAGATGGTGACGGGGACCTCTTTCCGCGCGTATTGATAAAGTTGACAGCAGGTCTTGAACATACCGTCTTCAAAAAAATCTCGTGCTTTTGCCTTACTGCCGTCAAATCGGTACGGCGTCGCCACCAGTTCTTCAGCTTTAGGAACCAGCATGGTTCGAAAAAGTTGAGGATAGGTCTTTCTCAAGGAACGTCGTAGCCAGACATAGAAAAAATCAGAAAGATCGGCATAACCAATATTGTCGTAATAGGGAGGGTCTGATGAAATGACAATATTACGAAGTCTACAGTCACTTTGAGCATCAAATTGTTTGGATTGACCATAAAATTTTTTGGAATAATATGTTGAAATTAAACCAGCGATAACGTTTTTATACATGCTTTCGAAAGAACCTGATGGCCCGAAAATATTAGCTTCTGCATAATTCCAAAGCATGGGAATCGCCTGCCTTGAGTACAAATGTCCGGGACATTGAACATCTGGCATCCAAGGACATAATGTATTATTTCTATTTGCACTTTTATCCACAGCAAACGCCAAATACACGCCAACGGCCTGCCCATAGGCCAACGCTCCCACGCCGCCTTCCGCAAGTGGCGTTTCATCACTGGACAGACCTGTGGACAAGGCGTCCTGCATGGCTTGCTGCTGGGCCTCTGCTACAAGGTCACTAAAGGTAGTGAGGGCAGTAAGCTGACGGTTGGTGAAGAGCTTGTCGAAAGTATCCAGTCCATATCCAATGCACCAGAAGTTACGAGGATCGTCAGCAATTTGTCCATCGGGATAGTCGCTGGGTCTTTTAATAGCAGCAGCTTGTTGCTGAACAATATCAGGTGAAATATAAATTCTTCCGCTATCTCCTTCCGCTACAACAGCCATAAGCTGAGAAGACATTTTTCCATGCATTGATTCATTTTTGATGTGTTCCGGCGTGGATACTTCACCACATTTGAGACACTTAAATTTTGCTCCACGTGATAATTTGGACGGATTTGGAGGAGTTCCAGTTCCTGTTTTAACAATATAGCTGATGGTATTTGCCTTATTATCAATTAGCGGCTCAATCCACGCCTCTTTCCCCTTCTTCTTCGACAGCACAAAAGAGCTGGTCAGCGGCATTTCACAGCCGCAAGCAGGGTTCGGGCACTTCACTGTTCTGGCCCAGATCCAGGCGATAACGGTAGCCTCGCCGCCGCCCTGTTCTGCCGGAACCTGCACTTTCGGGTATAGATGACCGATGCGACGGAAAGCTTCCTGCTTCATCCACTCACCGTAGTAGCGCACGTCTTCGGCAAGGCCGGAAGCGCCGCTCCACGAACGGTCACTGCCCAGCTGGACTCGGGCATCAGGATTCACCGGAGACTGCCCGGCAAAGCGCGGGGGAATCTCTATCATGGCCTTGTTGATCATCACGGCCACGGGGTTCAGGTCGTGTGCGTGCGCTTCCAGCCCAAGGCGCTGGGCCTCTAGGGGAATCGCGCCTCCGCCCGCAAACGGGTCAAGGAAGGTCAACGGCTCTTCGCCCATATACTTACGTATCTCGACGCGGGCTTCGTTCAACAAGTCCTCGTCATTGGAATTTTCCCATTTCACCAGACGGGCAAGCAAGGTATGCAGGCGCTGACGCTCTGCCTTCTGCTCTTCTTCTGTGGGAAAAAGTTCCGGGTGCGACGACGGGTCATCCACCAATGAAGCCCAAAGCACTGCTCGGGCCGTTGCCGTAGGCTTACGTGACCACCACAGATGCAGCGTAGAAGGGTGCCCGTGGCGGATGGATTTTTCCCGAGCGGATTCGGCGTTGATGGCGTCCAGCGGAAGCGCGACTTCGATAAGTTTTTTTATCTGACTCATGGCTTACCCTTCGTAGATGATTTCCGCACCCTCTATCAGCGCGGAAAGGTTGAAAATACTGCCTTCCGAGCTGAAGTCCGGGCTGTTCATAAAGGGCCGCTTCAGGTACGTCGTGCGGGTGCGCTGGCCGTCCACCTCCACAAGGGCAAGGATGAACTGCTCCGGCTGATTCAGGGCCGTAAGTATTTCATTTTTCGTTACAATGACGTTGGTCGCCCCGGCGGCGCGGCCCTTCACCTCGATAAAGCGCAGGCTGGGTTCCCCTTTACCGAGGGCATCCGGCACGGCGGATTCGATGTCGTAGCCGCACTTGTCGGCGCTCACGTCGCGCGGGGCGAAGCCGAGGCTTTTTTCGGTGTCCATAACAGCCTGCATGGCGGCCAGCTCCACGGCCTTGCGGGCAGGCGCATCCGCACAGGAGCCAGAACAGGCATCAGGAAGCGGACGGCCCGTGAGTTTTGCCAGCAGTCCGGCAGGAATGACCAGTGCGCCGCCGATGACCACGGGCGGCTGAGCCGAAATCAGGCGTTCTGCCGCTAATTCATCCGTGCGCTGCTTCAGGCGGGCGGCCAGTTCTTCGGCGCGGCGTTCCGCTTTCTGGGAGTTGAGGTTGTTGCTGATCTTCCCGGCCTGTTCCTGCTCTTTCAGCTCTCCGGCGCGGTAATCCCAGTAGCGAATCTCGGAGGTGAGGCGTTCGCGCACGGCCTTTTCCGTCTTGTCGATCATGCTCTCGCGGCGTTCGCGCACGTCTTTCAGATGGCCGGGGATGAGACGGCCCAAGGCATAGCCGATGGCCGCATCTTCCACGCCGCACGTCAGCCACGACTGCTTGCGGGCGTGGGCAAGAACGGCGTCCAGCTCTTCAGGCGCGGCGGGGCGGTAGTCGAGGTACGGCGCATAGCCTGCGCTCGCGGCCGTGCCGTATTCGTCCATCTCCACAAAATGGATATTGCGCGAGATGACGCGGCGGCCACCATCGGGCAGGGCCGTGCCGTCCTGGATGGCATGTTCGATGTAGAAGAGCAGGCGCATGGCCTCGCCGGGCTCGCTGTCGTCGATAAGAACGGCGCCGCGTTTGAGCAGATCGACAGAGCGTTCGCGGATAACGTCGAGCATGGCTTCAAGCAGAGGATGCCCGGGGCAGATGAGCGCGGCAGGTACAGAGCCGGGCAGATTGCGATAAGCCTTGTCGAAGCAGATGCGCTCGTAGCGGTTGAGCACCGGCTCGATATGGCCTATCTGCCGATCTCGATTGCGGATGGCGAAGGGAACGGAGAGTATCTCCCATCGGCCTTTCTCGCGGGCCGACATACGGCCGCCCAGTTCGCGGAACGCTTCTTTGAAGAATGCCTCGATGAAATACGGCTGGAGGCGGCGGGCCTCCATGCGCTCCATTTTCTCTCGGATGACGCTGACCGTGCGGATGTCCATCACGTCTTCGGTAAGGGCGCGTTCCTTCACCAGCTGGAGCAGGGCCTGCGGGTCGAAGGCGATGTCCATGTCGCGATTGAGGCGGGCCTGCACAGCGGGGTCACTGCCGTGGCGTACGGCTTCGATAAGCAGTTCGCGCAGGGGACGGTTGTTGAACGAGACCTTGCCGAGAATGTCGAAGACCTTGCCGCCCAGCGCCTCTTTTTCCAGCTCCAGCTTTTCAAAAAGCCGCTGGAACACCGCGCCTTCGCGAGTTTCGGAAGCCACGAGGTTCCAGAGCCAGCAGGTTTTCGTCTGCCCGATACGGTGGATACGGCCGAAACGCTGTTCAAGGCGGTTGGGGTTCCACGGCAGGTCGTAGTTCACCATGAGATGGGCGCGCTGAAGGTTGAGGCCTTCGCCTGCGGCGTCTGTGGCGATGAGGATGCGGACTTCCTTATCCTGCTTGAAGCGTTCTTCCACCTTGCGGCGTTCGTCACGCAACATTCCGCCATAGATGACCACCACGGCGTCGTCATTGCCGAGCAGGGAGCGTATCTTGTCCGTGAGGTAACGGAGCGTGTCGCGGTGTTCGGTAAAAATGATCAGCTTTTCGCGGAATCCCTCTGCATCGAACATTCCTTTTTCGTCTTGCAGCAGGCAGGAAAGCTCTTCCCATTTGCGGTCTCTGCCGCTGGTGCGGACGGCGTTGGCCTTGGCTTCCAGCGTTTTGAGCGTGGCAATTTCCGCTTCCAGTTCCGTGATGGTAGTCGCGGCACTGGCCTTGTCAGCTACGCGTTCTTCGGCGTCTTCCAGCTCGGCGGAAGTCAGGTCGTCATCGTCGAATTCGTCCGTAAGGTTCAGATTACGCAGTTCGTTCCAGTCGCGGGCACGCTGGCCGAGCCGCTCTTCACTGAGACGGTTTTCCAGTCTTTCGCGGCGGCGGTGCAGAGACTGATAGATGGCCTCGGGAGAAGACGCGAGACGCCGTTGGAGCACGGTGAGCGCGAAGCCCACGGTGGTGCGGCGTTCGTTGTTCAGATTGTCGGCGCGATTGAATTCGTTCTGAACGTAGGCGGTTACAGCCTCGTAGAGTTCGGCTTCTTCGGGGGAAAGGCTGTAGTTCACCGTGACGGAGTGGCGCTCAGGGAACAGGGGCGAACCGTCGAACTTGAGCAGTTCTTCTTTGACAAGGCGGCGCATGACATCGGAGATGTCGATAGCCTGCGAGCCGGTACGGGCCACGCCGCCGAAGCGATCCTGATCCACCAGCGAGAGGAAGAGCTGAAAATCTTCTTCCTTGCCGTTGTGCGGGGTTGCCGTAAGCAGAAGCATATGTCGCGTGATGCCGGAAAGCAGGCGGCCAAGCTGGAAGCGGCGCGTCATTTTGACTTCGCCGCCCCAGACCGTGGCTGACATTTTGTGGGCTTCGTCGCAGACGATAAGATCCCAGTCCGTAGCCTTCAGTTTTTCCTGAATGGCTTCGTTACGGGCCAGCTTGTCGAGCCGGGCGATGGCCAGAGGCGTTTCGTTAAAGGCGTTGCCCGTAACGGCGGATTCAAAACGGTCATTGGTGAGGATCTCGAAGCGCAGATGGAATTTCTGGAAGAGCTCGTCCTGCCACTGTTCCGCAAGACTTCCGGGGCTGACGATAAGACAGCGCCTGAGGTCTCCGCGTGCAAGGAGCTCCTTGACGAAGAGGCCGGTCATGATGGTCTTGCCCGCGCCGGGGTCGTCCGCAAGGACGTAGCGCAGGGGCAGACGGCCCAGCATTTCCTGATAAACAGCGGAAATCTGATGCGGAAGAGGCTCCACATCAGAGGTATGGACGGCGAGGTACGGGTCGAAGAGATGGGCGTAGTGTATACGCCATGCTTCCGAAGCGAGGCGGAGCTTTGCTCCGTCGGCGTCGAAACTCCACGGTAAGGATGCGTCCTGAAGCGATAGTTGCCCTTCATCCTCACGGTAGAGGATACGATTGCCAAGATCGCCCCGGCTGTTTTTGTAGGTAAGATTCAGAACGGCGTTGCCGTACCACTGGACTGCCACAATGGTGACTGCCTCATGTGGATCAATGCCAAGAACAAGACTTCCGCTTGTAATATCTTCGAGTCGCACCACTTCCTGCCACCCCGGAGGAGGTGGCGGTTAAGTGTACTTGGCCGCCAAGGAAACTTCTGCTGTCTGTGACAGTCCAATAACGTTGACTAAGCTGTTTTTACCGTCTAAAAAAGAGTGCTAGAAGTAAAAAAACGGGTGGCGGCCAAGTACACTTTATCGACATATTATGGACAATTTTTTTTGAATGACTCCGCACGAATGCGGAATGTGGAACGAGCCATGCCGGAACGTTTTGCCGCTTCCGATGTCGAGATGGCACCCTCTGTCCATAAGGTATATGTTTCCGGAAAATTTTGGGGAAGCGGTCGTGGCGCGTGCCCGAACCGCACACCGCTTTGCTTGGCTGCCGCAATCCCCTGAGCCTGTCTGCTGCGAATATTCTCCCGTTCATTCTGAGCCACAAAGGAAAGTACTTGCAAAACAAGGTCGGCAATGAAGGTGCCGAGCAGATTTTTGTCACGCCGTGTGTCCAGCAGTGGCATATCCAGCACAAAGATGTCTACGCGCTTTTCCTTGGTAATTATCCGCCACTGTTCCAGAATCTCCTCGTAATTTCTGCCAAGCCTGTCAATGCTTGTAATACAGAGCTGGTCACCCGGCCTGAACTTTTTTAGCATAGCCTGATACTGTGGACGCTGAAAATCCTTGCCCGACATTTTGTCCATGAAAATGCGGTTTGATGGTATGGCCTGCTGCTCAAGAGCAATGCGTTGCCGTATTTCATTCTGGTCTGTGCTTGATACGCGGATGTATCCGTAAGTCTGTTCCATACGGTGTCCTTTGAGTTCAAGTTTACAGTTCATCATCGGGCGTATCCGGCCTGACGAAACTGCCGCTGTAGCTGAATGGTTGCTGGGGCAGGGTTGTGTCCTCCTGCGGGGCCGATAGCTGTGGCCGAGGCGGCGGGGGTGTGTCTCTCTTCCTGCCTTTCTTGTCTTCTTTCCGGCGTCTGAACTCGCTCAGGTATTTGGCGAGGGTCGGAGCCTTCACCTCAATCCCTTTCTCATGCAGTTTTTCGACAATCTCCTGTGTGTCGAAGCCGCGCTTCTTCATCCGCTCCAGCGTCGGGGCCAGAGCGAAGACGGCTTCTTTGACGGATATGGTTCTGTTCCCCTCCAATGTGACGGAAGCAGGTTTGAGAGTGGCGAACTCCTGTCTGATTTCCTTCAACTGAGTGGCGGTGATAGTCATGATGTTTTTCCTGTGTTTCGCCGGGACGTTGCCCCGGATGGGCGTTTTGTCTTTCCGGTCGAGTGGGACGGTCGCCCACGCTTCACGCAAGTGAAGCATAGTGGGCTATATCTTCGGCCTGTACGAAGATTTCCTCCCGACGCCTTACCTCATCCTCATGCCACGGGCGGAGCGCGCCTGCCGACGCTCCCTGTCCCGCGCTTCCTGCTCCTGCCGCTGCCGTTCCTCTTCCTGCTGCCACTGAAGCTGTTCGGCACGCTTGCGCTCCACGAACTCGATATGCAGCGGACGGATTTCCGGCAGAAGCAGAAATTCCTGATAGCCTGCCATGATTCTCTTCATTTTCTTCAACTGACTCTCCAGCTCCTCTTTTTCCTCATGGCTCTGTTTCCTGTGGGCCGTATGTTCCGTTTCAAGCCGCGTCTGTTTCCGGCGTAACGACTCCACTTCCCGTTGCAGAATTTCCTTCTCTGTCTGGACAAGATGCTTGACGGCAAGCGCCTTTTTCAACTCTTCAATAATAAAGGAGGCTTTTTCCAGCACGGACGGATAATTGAAAAATGAGGCTTTCGGCAGAGAGGAATCTTCACGAAGAATCTTTTCCGCCTCCTCAGCCTGCCGCTCATACGCTTCAATGCTCTTTCTCAACTCTTCTTCACGCTGTTCCAATGCGCTGATAAGCTGCCGTGAATTTCGGGAAGTCTCTTCGGACTCCTCAATCAGTCTGTCTAGGGCTTCCTGTTGCTGCTTGAACTCGCGGGTATCCAGATGCTTTTTTGCGGAGCCGGGAGTCTGCTCCACACCGCGTTCAATGACGAAACCCCGGCTTTGCAGATGAGCGGGAAGTTCTGATTGCAGTTTCCTCAGACTCTGACGGGTATAGATTTTGTTGGCGTTGAGCCTCCCGTCCGGCGTCACCGGCACATGAAGGAAGTGCATGTGCGGCGTCTTTTCATCCATGTGAACCATTGCGGAAACGACATTCTCCGCGCCCACAAACTCCGTGAGAAAGGCTTTGCTTTCCTCAAAGAAACGCCTTGTTTCCTCCGGCGTGAGACCATCAAAAAACGCCTTGTCCGAGGTGACGATAAGCCCGCACATGCGCACGGCGTCCTTTCTCACGGCCTTGACCAGCAGAAGCTCGTCAATACGGTTCTGAATGGCTTCGGCATAGTTCGATGCTGCGGCTTCGTGCAACTCGTAGTTTGCCGCGCTTCTGTCGTAGTCAATATCGGGATTGCTGTGGCTCTCCCGTTCCCGCCGGTTGTGGCTCTGGATGCCGCGTATGGCTTCCTTCTTGAATTTGTCCATATGAAGGACGAGATAGGACATAGCAGTACTTCCTTGTATCAATGGATGTCCCGCTCTTTCTGTGACAGGAGTGCGGGACACTTTTTCAGTTTACGCGGTACAAGAGTTGAAAATCTGTTTAGATTTTGTTGGACTTCATAGGATGACAGATACGACGAATATTGCAGGTGTCCCGCTGTACCGGTGCTTAGACAGCGGTACAGCGGGACACCTGAAAAATGGTCAAGCGAGACCTTCCAGTTTTCTTTTCAATCTGTGGACAGACGATTTTGATTTTCCCATCTCCTCGGCGCAGTCACGAATGCTGTATCCCTCGCCGAGCAGCCTTTTCAATTCCTCCAGTTCCACATCTTCAATGTCCCGAACCCGCCAATGCAGGGCATTGCCTTCGGTAATCAGGTTGGCCTCAAAGGGTTTGGCGTCATCGCCCAATATGCCCCGCGCCTTGGTCAGATGGACCTCAAAACGGGCTCCTTCGGCCATGCTGTATTCCCTGGGCCTGCGCAGACTGATCACCGTGTCCATAATGTCTTCTCTGGCGCTGGTGCCGCGCTGGTCGCCGGATTTTCCGGCATGATGGATAAGCAGGACGGTCATCCCTCTGCGACGTAATTCCAGCAGCCACGCCTGCATGGTCTGCCATGACTGAGACTCGTTTTCCTTGCCGGTGCGGCACAAGGTTGCGATGTTGTCCAGCACAACCATGTCCACGTCTTTCAGAAACGGCTCAATCATGGCCTGTCCGCCAGCTGTGGACAAATCCGGCATGGGGCAGGGCTGCAAATCCGGTGTGATGAGCGCCATGTTTTTCAACGTATGCGGGGGAATGGACATGCCGTTGACAAGAGCGGAAAGGCGGTTCTGCATGGAAGTGGCGGGCATTTCCCCATCCACATACAGCGTTCGCTTGGGCATCGGCGCACGCCAGTTGAACACGGCTCCGCCGGAAGCCACCGCAACAGCGATGCTCAACGCGGCGAATGTCTTGCCTATGCCGCGCGGGGCGTACAGAATGCCTATGCCCTGTACCGGAAGAACGGGCGATAAAAGATACCCCCGTTCAGGTATGGACATGGAAAGAAATTCGCCCATGTCCAGAGCGATAAGACCTTGCTGTTTGGTCAGCGCTGTTTCCAGTTGCGAGCGGACGGCCTCAATGCCTTCTATCTGGTGAAGATCATTAAAATCCGTACCGTTGTCGTCGGTGAAGTGGGGAAACAGAAGCTGAGCGTTTGCGAGTCCGGCCGCTTCCTCTCCTCTCTTGCGTCCGGCTTCGTCATTGTCGCCGCAGATAATGATTGCCCTGTCTGTGAATCGGTCTCTTGCCGGTTTGGCGACCACGGGCATATTGTTGGCGGAGAAAGCCACATGGACCGTCCAGCCAGTGGCAAGATGGATGCTTGCGCCAGTGGCAAAGCCTTCGCAGATGGCTATCGGCTTTTCCGGCTGCCCCTGAATGATGAATTGTCCTCCAGATACCTTGCCGCCAACGAGGAAACGCTTGGTTCCATCAGGGTAGATGCGTTGCAGGCTTTGCAGATTATCTGCGGTATCCAGAACGGGAATAAGCAGCGCACCGTCCCGTGCCTGCCGTATGCCTTCCAAAGCCGGAATGCCCTTGCTGCGTAGATAGGGATGGTTGGCGTCGCACATTAGTGCCGAGTTCCATTCCTGTCTGGCCAGTTGAGCTGCTTCAGCATGGCGTTCGGCATATTCCGCTTCGCGTTGCCGCTGTATGGAGTGTTGACGTTCCCGCCATGCGGAAAGTTCAGACACGGAAAGCGTTTGCTTTTCTTTTGTGCAGAACGTGCCCTGTTCACCATTTTCCCAGTTGCACCACCAAAGTGTCGCAGGGATATCGACATGCGCGATATATGCGCCGTTTTGTTTATGCGGTTTGTTCTGGGTAGGACAACGAT
>OGHO01000543.1_pt1 | contig 48523 bp, 81 predicted proteins | sample 1571421 | NCBI WGS metagenome assembly OGHO01 (sample SAMEA2581937, study PRJEB24529) | metagenome | biome: Human gut stool | place: China | collected 2011
TGGGCCTTCTACTTTCTAGCCTGACCCAGGACCGGTTTCAAAAGGGATACTTCAATCTGTTTGTTTACACCCGTCCTCACAATGCCGCCATGTTTTCCCGTTGCGGTTATACCGTCGTGGGGCAAACAGACTGTGTCGTCTTGCTGGAAAGTGACCACAACGGACTCGACAGCTATCTGGCAGGCATTCCACGTCCCGTCAAAAGACTAGATCGTATCGGCGCGGCAGTAATGAACTGCAATCCGTTTACACTAGGACACCAGTACCTGATTCAACAGGCATCCAGCCAATGTGACCTGCTGTATATCTTTGTCGTAGAGGAGGACCGCTCGTTTTTCCCTTTCCTGGACCGCCTGTCCCTGGTCCAGGAGGGAGTTCGGCATCTGCCTAATGTCTTGGTCTGTCCCGGCGGTCAGTACATGATCTCCAGCCAAACATTTCCCGCCTATTTTCTCAAGGATACAGAGTGCGCATCTGACCTGCAAAGCGAGCTAGATATTACGATCTTTGGCGAGCGGATTGCCCCTGCCTTAGATATCCAGGTTCGCTTTGCGGGGCAGGAACCTCTGGATTCAGTGACACGCCAGTACAATAAAACCATGACTCATCTTCTTCAACGCTACGGCATATCCTTTGTCGAATTTCCCAGAATTATGTCAGGTGGTGAGCCAATCAGCGCCTCTCGGGTGCGTAAACTGCTTGGAGAACATGGTTGCGTGACCCCAGAGTTGTCCAGCCTAGTGCCAACCTGCACGCGGGATTATCTTCTTCGCCGCTTTGGTAGCACACGATAACCGTAGTCGGATGATTATACTCAGGACCATTATCTGGGTTTGCTCCAGATAGGGACCATATTTTTCTGGATAGTCTCAGTTTTCTACAAAATAAAATTCTGCGTTCCCCTGTGTCCCAAAACGCAAATTTTTTTCTATCGTTTCTCGCCTGTGTGGGCAGAAACGTCAGGGAGGAATGTGGGAGTGGATGCGCAGTACGGAATTGGGTATCAAGAATAAACATATGTTATTTCAGGGAGGTACCTGTATGACCTTTAAGGATCTGGAATACTTTGTCCTGATTGCCGAGAAGGGGAGTATAACCCGAGCCGCCTCCCAACTTTTCGTCGCTCAACCTGCTCTGAGCCAGTGTATACAGAAGCTGGAAAAAGAGACTGGATCGGAGCTGTTTGTTCGTAATAACACGGGCGTTGTTTTGACTAGTGAGGGACAGTGTTTTTTTGAATTTGCCCAGAAGGTTCTGAGGGAGCAGGCACAGTTGAAACAAAGGCTCCGAGATGTGGATAACTCAGAAAACGGAGAGATTCGGCTTGGCTTTACCGGCACTCAGGCTACCTATGTGCTCCCTTACATCCTCCCTGATTTCCAGGCAAAGTATCCTGGGATTTCCGTTACCCTCATCGAGGCCACCAGTAGCCAAATTGAGCAAAAGCTCGTCCGCCACGAGGTTGATATTGGGATTCTACATCTCCCGGTTCTTCAGGGGGAGTTGGACTACTTTGAATTCAGTAAGGACAATATGATTGTCATTCCCAGTCGGCGAAGTCGCTATAAGGAATTTGTTTTTCATAAGCCTGGACTTGAGCAACCATATATTGATTTGGACTTTTTCAAAGAGGAGCCCATCATTCTTACCCTGCCTGGTCAGCGCAGCCGTATGGTTTGCGACCAGATTCTAGCCAACGCCGGTATTGTCCCGAAAATCTGCCAGATTAGTCGAAATCTGAGTACGCTAGATGCGCTCTCACAGGTAGATTACGCATCGGTTATCATGCCAAGTAAACAGATATCCCTGGCACTGCAACAGCGGGAATCTTTCCGAATCGACGAGCGGTTTGCCACACCCTATTCTTTTGTTTTGTCCACTCTGAAAAATGCCTATCTTTCTGTAGCGGTAAGACATCTGCAAAGAGAGTTTTTGGTGAAAAAATATACCTTTTAATGGACCATTGACTATCCAATCTGTCGCGGGTGGCCTCTGCAGGGTTCCTGTGACGGCTTGTGTACTGGTTATCCACGAAGCAGTTGGTATTTTCCTCCCGTGGGGGTAGAAACGTCAAAGAAAGTCAGAACTTATTTTATGGCAGAAGGAGGTGTGTTACCATAGATCGGGAAATAACACTTAAAGAAGTCCTTATAGCACGTGAGGCACGGGCTCAGTCCCAGAGAGAATTGATGCGCCGACTTGGTACTGCCCTGATTTCTTTTTCTCTAAATATTGCTGGACCAATTAAAAACAATGCTTTGCTCCGACGGGCGTTTCTAGAGGGACTGAAGAGATTAGATGAGGCGCTAACCGCCGCTGGTCTGGAGACAGTAGAGCGCCATCAAACCGATAGTCCAACCGGATGTGAAGCCCTGTGGGCTGTCCGTGGTGATGGGCGGCAGATTAAGCGGCTGTGTGTCGGTCTGGAGGATCGACACCCAATAGGCCGCATCTTCGATATGGACGTCTTGGATCCAGTACACGAAAAATGGAATCGCGCCGATCTGATGCTCCCGCCCCGTGGATGCCTGGTCTGTGGATGTAAAGGGAAGAACTGTGCCTCTAGACGGCTCCATTCTGTGGCAGAGATCCAGCAAGTTACAACAAACCTGCTCCGCAACTTTTTTGCCGAACAGGATCGATGTAGCTTGGCGGATTTAGCCAGCCGCTCTCTCCTCTATGAGGTGTGTACCACACCGAAGCCTGGGCTGGTGGATTGCCGGAACAATGGAAGCCACTGTGATATGAACCTATTTACCTTTCTGGATAGCACCTGTGCCCTGTTGCCTTACTTTCGCCGCGCTGTATCTGTGGGACAGGAGACAGCGTCTCTTCCTCCGGAGGAGACCTTCCTCCAACTGCGCCCCGACGGCGTGGGCGCGGAGCGCACTATGCTTCAAGTCACAGGTGGCGTAAATACCCACAAAGGTGTGATTTTTTCTCTTGGAACCGTGTGTGCAGCGGTAGGCCGGTTGTGGAATCCGGCATCCTTTAAATGGAATATATCCGAAATTCTGCGTGAGTGTGCCGCCATGACACGCCGGGCGGCTCTAGCTGAGCTGGATACCATTTCGCCAGACACTGCTTCTACTGCGGGGAATAGACTCTATATAAAATATGGAATTCGGGGGATTCGGGGAGAGTTGGCAGCAGGGTTGCCCGCTGTGGAGCAGATAGGCCTACCCGCCCTCAACCAGGCGCTGACAGATGGCGCTAGTCTGGATGAGGCTGGTGTCTCAGTACTGCTTGCTCTTATGACTTCAGTCACCGATACCAACTTGATAGCAAGGGGTGGAATGGAGGGATGGCAGTGGGTGCTCCGTCGTACACGGGATTTACTACTCAGTGACATTCCCCCTGATCAGGCGGCCTCTGTGCTGGATACAGAGCTCATCCAGCGAAATCTATCTCCAGGGGGATGCGCCGATCTACTGGCAATCACCTATTTTCTCTACTTTCTGCAGCATACTTCACCTTGCCAGGTAGAGTGTGTTTCATAAAAGCGCCGTGTCGTAATGAAGAAGTCTGACTCCGGCCGCTGCCTCCTTTGTAGCGCCTTAAAAATTGGTGTGGCTGATATGTATGTAAAGATAACGATATGATATGTGATTTGTGGTATGGTAGTTGACTATGAACGGGGTACGTAGCAGAGAATTTATGTACAATCGAAATCGAGATTTAAGGGCTCGGATCCCCGACCTGCATAATAAAGGGAGGAAAATTGTACATAAGATGACTGGATAGCCGATTTATTCCAACACCAACAGGCGAAAAAATAGTGTTGATCAGTAAAAAACCCCTGAAAGTGCTTTTTAGCACTTTCAGGGGTTCTAGCTTGTAAAGGACGGTAAAACAGGCGTTTTCTCATCATAAGACCAAACCGCTGTAAAGCGATGGACCCAGATCGAAGCCCAGTGACAGCGGGTTCGGTTTGGAAAAGAGGAGGAACAAAATGAGTGCGCTCTGAATTTTAAATAGAAAAGTCGGAGCAAACGACATAACGTTTGCTCCGACGTGGCAGCGGGAGAAGGATTCGAACCCTCACAAACAGAGTCAGAGTCAGTGCGCAAAAAAACTCAAAGTAGCTGTCGCTCTATGTATTCGAGCAACTGAAAAATTTCTTTCCACCATCTTTCCCACCACTCCCGTCTAAAAGTGCAATATTTTGGTGCAAAATCAAGTTGTCCCGGTGAGTATAAATATTAGCTGTTATAGATATGTCAGAATGCCCCATAAGCTCTTTCGCTACATTGATAGGAACACCAGCTTTTTGCAGGTCTGTACAGAATGTATGCCGTAAACAATATGGTGTAAGATCGTCAGATAATTTGCTTTCTATGATCTGATTCCGATAGACTTTGGCTCCCATGTAGATATCCAACTCCCGGCAGAATGAGCGCCAACGGCGATACATAGTATCGTCATCCATACGGCCACCCTTTGCGTTAGGAAATACTGGAGCAAACAGGTCCCCTCTAGCCTCCAAGAGTTTTGGAAGGAGTTTGGAGTGTATTGGGATGTCACGCACTCCAGATGCAGTTTTTGGCCCCTTGATGGCCATAGAGCCGCTTTCTTTTGCTGTGTGTACATGTATCTCGTTGCGTTTAAAATCAACATCAGACCAAGTAAGAGCGGCTGTTTCTCCCGGTCTCATACCTGTGTATAGCAAAGTTAGTATCCAAAGGCCAGAGGAATGATATTCTGATACAGCCAAGATAGCAGCTCTTTCTTCCTCTGTAACGGATCGGCGTTTTCCCTCTTTGACGTGTGGCAGCTCTAACAGTTCCGCTGGATCATATGGAATGAGCCTAGACTGTCTGGCTCTTTTGAACATTTCCTGGAGAACCATACGAATTTTTTTGACATGAGAAGCGGACTTTCCGGCCTGTCCATTTAATATACGTTGAAGGTGTACGTCCTTAACTTCTCTTAGCTTCATATATCCGATGGCTGGCTTTATATAACCGTTAAATTTTTCATCATACATGCTAAGGCTCTTTGAGGTAAGACCTTTTGGGTCCTTGTAGGTCCTTTTCCATTCTATGTACCACGCACTTACAGTCATAGATCCGCCTACGACTTCTTCACCACGCTTGGCGGCGGCGATTTTCTCGGCCAGCTTTGTCATGGCCTCTAATTCAGTTTTCCCAGTAGCCTCGTACTTCTTTCCGTTGTACCTGGCTGTTTTTCGAATATAATCTTTAGACATTGACTTTTTCCCTCCGTTCTAATAAAATGGAGGGGCAGAGCGCCGATCAAAGCTTCTGCCCCTTTTCCCTGTTCCGGTGTTGGTAGCGCCGGGGCGGGGATTTTTTATTTGTCCAACTCTTTTATATCTTTTGCCGTGTGCTTAGAAATTGCAGATTTTCCGGTTTTCTCCTCTAACTCTTTACGGGCATTTCGAGCAATAGCGCCACCTTGTTGCACAACCTTTTTACTGGGCTCAAGCCCTTTTGGACTAGTGGCTCTGGAAATTTCGGTAGTGGATACTTCGGCAAGCATATTTAGAACCAGCTCTGTATTTGTCATATTGTCCCGAAGGCTTTCCTTTTTTAAACCCTTGTATGCCTTATATTCCCCTGTGGTCATTCCGGCCCATGCTTTTGTTAATTCATTGGTAAGGATTGCATACTCCAAATCTTTGATACCGGCCCTGTCCCATTCATCTGTAAGCTCTTTGCGAAATTCAATAGATTTAAGACGCTGTGAGATCCATTTATCGGAGTAACCTTTTTTCTTGTAAGTATAAAGTGCTCTTTGGATTGCCAATTCAGGATCAGCAGTTTCATCCAACCGCTGGCTTCCGACCATAGCGAGCCATTGCTTAAAGGGTTCAGCTTTCGGAGATGGAATGGATTGTATGATCCTCAGCAGTTGCGTTGTATCAGCAACATCGGTTAGGCGCATTTTCCCGTCTGCCGCCGGAAGTTTCAACTGGTGACAATTTGTCACCACTTCGCTCCCTTCTTCTTTTAGACGCTGTTTTAGTTTATTCCAATATTTTCGTCCTGTCGTATAATCTGGACTATCTGTCAATATACCAACAGCATCAACAATCGAAAAATACCATTCCTCTTTTTCGGCATCCCATGCTGTTCTAATTTCTTTACTTTCAAATAACTTGATTGCTGTCTTTTTATCTCCCATGCAATTATCCTTTCTGGGTTTCAATACCGCACACTTCTGGCGGGGATTTTTATTGTGCCTTTTTCAGTTCTGCAATCTCCTGATTTATGCTCCGAATAGCGAGCTTCAAGACGGAAACTTCACTGCGTAGCTCTTCTAATTCACTCTTCGGCGCTAATTTGTCCAGCATGATTTTTTGATTTTCCGCCAGTAGATTGAATTTCGGAGTGACTTCTGTATCCAGAAGAATTTTCATGCGCTGGGTGCTTTCGTCCAAGATTTCCTGTTTCTGCTGGGCCAGCCTTTGGTCCATCAGTTCCGCCATCCGTTTTTCGGATTCACCAATTCTGGAATCCATCAACTGTGCGATAGCTTGCAGATCTTTTTCTTCTAACATAATAGTTCTCCTCTCTATTTACCATCCGAATTACTCTAACCCAAATTGTGCCTTTGAGGTTACTTTTCCACCTTGGAATGTAACATTTGCGTTTGCACCGAGGCTTCCCTCTCCGTCCCATGTATACATCGCAGTATAGTATTCATCGCCTAGTCCTAGATCAACCTCAGATAAGACTTCTCCTCTGGAACCAACAATATCAAAGACCTCTTGATAAGTCATTCCAGTTTTGATTGCGTTAAATTCTTCAAGCGAAATGGTCCCTGGATTATCAACAGGAACAGAAAAGTCATTGTCACCGAAAACATCATACTTAACTTCGTCGCCCATAACGGACAATAGATTTACGTTCTCAGGGTCCACTAAATACAATATATAACTAGAAAAAGATTCTTCTCCTAGATCAGATTTAAGTTGAGAACAAGCACTTTTCGCTTTGCCCTGTATTTCAGCCCAATCTTCTGGGGCACCTTGAGATGATAGAACAGGAGAAGATATTTGAACTTCGATTTTGGTTTCCTGTGGTCGTATTGATAAAATTTCCTCGCTGGAATAAAATTCCTCTAAAATATTTTGGGCTTCTTCTTTGATATCGTCTTTGCTAGATATCCCTGTTTCGGTAATGGTACTAGATGCTGAATTATTATGAATATACTCATCTAATAAATTGTCTGCTTCTTCTTCTGTGAATCCACAAGATAAAAGATACTTTTCCCGTTCATCTAAGAACATAGTTTTGTAGCTCTGTATAAGGGCAATTCCTTCTTTAGCACTACTTAGCTTGCTCATATCATCATTATCAATATAATCCATTATCTCTTTTGCAATTAAGTTAATATTTGAAATATAATTTTTGGCGCTTTCTATGTAGGGATCAATAACAGAGTCATTGATTTCCTGGAGTCTATCTATAAATCCTGAAAGTACATTCCTTATATCTTCACAGGTGGAATATACATCCAATAAACTTGTTTCATTATTTTCAAGGGACTCAATAGACTCCTGTAAAATGCCAAAATTATTTTCGGTAAATTTTACAGATATATAGACAATACCATCGTTTGTCTCAGCTTCTTCTTTCGTGTGTGTCTTGTTCGGATTAGAGTGGTTGTTTGACAGAGAGCCGATACAGACTAAGACAAAGACAGCGATGATTGTCCAGAACCACCAGCGCTTAAAAATGGTTTTTTTATTTGACTTACTCTTTACAACGGCAGTTTTGCTAGTATCAGCCCCGCATTCGGGACAAAAACGAGAATTTCCAATGTCTTTTCCACAATTTGGACACACCATTTTTCATTCTCCTCTCTATCTTTTTCCGCCCTCCGGCGGTTTGGTTACAAAGTATGCCTTATTACACTTGTAAAAGCAATAGCCTTACCAAGAATGGTAATATCATTTAGATCCTCACCCTCATACTCTATATCAGGGAAAAGAGGATTGCAGGCCCTTAAAATAATCCGCTGTCCATTATAATAGACCTTTTTCAAAGTAGCTTCATCACCAATTCTAACAGCGGCAATCTCACCATTTTCTACTTCTTTCTGTTCACGGATATATACAATGTCGCCGTCATAAATACGAGCATTTATCATGCTGTCACCTTTACAACGGAGGGTAAAATCACATGGGATATCCTCCGGTACTGTGTCAAACTCTTCAGCTTCTTCCACAGCAAGAATAGGTTTTCCACAAGCAATTGTACCAAGACGAGGCTTCTTTACAAATTTCGGCATTGGGAGAATATTAGAAGAAAGTGATCGTGACGGCTCGTCAGAGATACCCATAAGCTGGGCTGGAGTAACATTTAATGCTTTAGCGAAAGCGGCGATTTTAGATTGAGATAGATCAACCACGCCTGATTCGATTTTTGCAATAGAAGATCTGTCTTTATAACCTACTTTTTCAGCAAGTGCTTCTTGTGATAATCCTTGGCTTTCACGCAAAAGTTTTATATTTTCATGGGTTTCCACCAAGATCACCTCCTTATATGAAAACAATAGCATATTCGTGAATGAGTGTCAACAAAAATTTAAAATTCAACAAAAAAGTGTTGACAGATATTCACACTGGTGGTATTATATGGATGTGAATGAAATTCACGAATGGAGGTGATACTATATGAACTGTCCGGAATTACGTGCATCAATTGCCAGAGCTGGAATTACAAATCGTAAACTTGCAGAACATTTAGGACTTTCTGAACAGGCATTTTACAATAAAATTCAGGGAGATACTGAGTTCAAAGGAAGCGAGATTAAAGGTTTGGCAAAAGTATTAAATCTTTCTATGAAAGATGTCAATACTATTTTTTTTGATCGTGACGTGAATTAAATTCACAACAATTTCCGTCCTACGAATCGACAATGAATAAGGAGGGGAGGGCGATAACATATCAAATCCGAGAGATGTATGGCGGTGTTAATTCTCCGATCAAAGTGGAATTGACCATATTTTTGTCAGGCCCCGATTGGTATAGACTTTCAAGTTCAGAAGCTTGGCATCATCTGGAAGCATACGTTGATCTGATTGAAAAAGAACGTATCCGCTCACAGCTCCAAGGGAAGATATAGAGACATCAAAAAACCTGCAGTAGATAATAGCGAATAAAGAAGGGGGTGATATCAATGATCTTAAAGAAATCCAAAGATTCTGGAGATTACAGTTGCGATAAAGGCAATGACAATGCCCTCGATGATACGAGCCGCAGTCTGAGATACTTTTTTATGTTTCTTGGCTCTTTCCTTGGGGCACTTATTGGAACGTTTTTCGCAGGACTTCTCATATAAAGCGAGTTCGTCAATCCTATGAACGTTGATTGCCCATATCCACGGGGTTGCTTTAAGCAGATAGTAGAATGGGGGATTTCCGATTGAGCAAGGTAAGTATACGGTCAAAAGGCACGATAACAGAGATTTCCATTAATGGAGTGCCAGTGGAGAAAAATGCTTTGCATTTCCGGCTAGAGCAGGATGGTGGCGAATATCCCAGGTTGCTCCTTACCATTTTGGTTGATGAGTTAGATTTGGAGTGCGATGCCGAAGTAGAAAAATCTCGTGTGAGGGGGTGAGAGAGATGGAAGCCATTTTGAAAGGCGAGGCAAAAGAAATCGCTGACCTCATATTTGCACTACAAGGCCAGCAAAGTACATGTTTGCAGATGGATACTAAAGCTGTTGCTCAATCCATAACTAAGAAGGAGGAACCGCAATGACCCCCAAACAGAAAGCGAAAATACTCAGGGAGATATACGGCGGTCTAATGACGTTGGAAGATGTCCGGCGAGAGCTTGGCTGTACAAAGAGATGGGCCAAGCAGTGGCTGGAAAACCACCAGATATTCGGCATCAGAATGAGCGAAAAGAGGGTGAAATACGATGCAGATATGGTGGCATCCGCTATTGTGCGTGACATGGGTGTGAGCGCATGAGATCAAAAATAATTGCCCCCACCCGTGATAGCGCACGGATGAGGGCGGAAGAACAGGACAAGTCCTAGCACCTTGTATTTTATCATGGTGCGGGACGGAATACAAGGAGGAAAAGTTATGAAGTACGAAGAATATCGGTCTATGCTGGACGGGCTTGGTTATCGGATGAGGGAAGTTGTGCTAAAAGATGTAGCTAACGACCCGGAGTTAAATATAGAGCAAAAAGTTGCGTTGGCCAAAATGCAATACTAATTTTTGTGGACCGGGCGTATCCAGAGCAGATTTAAATGAAAATAGGAGTTTACGAAAAAGATGGATGAAACATATATGAAAAAAATGCAGGGAGCTAATGCGGTGCTGGCGAAAGAGCTTCCAGAGCAAATCAGCCATATGCTGCTCGGAAAAGGTCTTACACTGGTTCAGGCCAAGACGATCCTGGATCGAGCGAAGGACCTTCTGGAGTACGCAATAATTTAGAAAGAGAAGTGCATGAAAAATAAAATCGCCCCATCAGGTGCTGGACACACCTGACGAGGCTGGCAAACCTAACTGAGTAGGCAATTAGGCTTGATAGATACATCATACTAGAACATCCGTTCTCTGTCAAGCCGGAAAGGAAAATTTTATGAAAAAAACACTTGACGAGAACGACAGCATTAAGGACCTTGGGACGCAGAGCCGGAATTCCAGGAGGCACATGAACAATCTGGAACGGGATCATTATGGAGTTGATGTGCCGGAGCTGCTTAAAACGGTTCGGAATTTAGCCGAAGTCATGGCGAGAATCCTGGATCGGGAGGACAGAAATGAAAACTCCAAATGAGACGGTCCGCCGCATCACCCAGCGGGCTATGGAGCGGCACCGGCTGTCGCAAAGGGGCCTTGCCCATGAAATCGGATGCGGCGATGGCTCTATTGCAAAGCTCCTGGACGAGCAGGAGGTACGCCTTACTCAAGAGCAGTGGTTCTATTTGATGACGTTGGGAGGAATCAAAATTGTTTGAGTTTTTTTCCGCAGTGTGCGTGGTGTGCATCGTGATCTGTACCGCCCTCGCTGTGGCGGAATTTATGGAAAAGAGGCGGAAGAAGTGAGGACGCGAGAGCAACTGCGCCGTGAAAGACGGTCTGAGACAATTACCTTTATAGGTATTATGGTTTTATTAGGGCTTGTATTCGCTTTTGGAATGGGAGTTGGGCTGGCATGCGGATGATGGACATTGAGCATCCAGACGTTGCGGCGATTCAGCGGACAGGTTATCCATCCTGGATTGAATGCGAGAACAAGGACACAATGGCAGAACTAAAGGAATACGCAACAGAATATGCACTTGAGATTATCAAGTGGCTTCTGGACGGCTATCCTGGCATCATTCGGGAATTTTCAGAATATGCCACGGGTTACGGAGCCACGACTTATCAAGACTGGCTGAATTGAGGGATATGGAGTTGGTTATATGGAAACTACAACAAAACTGCTTACATGGGCAACTGAAAACATAGGTCCACTGGAAGAGATTCAAGCTATAAACGGGACAGTTCGTGTCAGGCTGAAGGATGGGCGATCTGGCTTTTTAATTATGGGATTTGACGGGATACCAGTGGCGAACCTTCCGCCGGAGGTAGGAATATGAGCCGCTTAATTTGTGTAATGGGTGAATCCGGATCTGGGAAAACAACGGCTATGCGGAATCTGGACCCTAAAAGCACCTATTATATTGACTGCGACGGAAAAGGACTGGCCTGGAAAGACTGGCGGAGCCAATACAATGAAGCCAATAGGAATTTTGCATATACCAGAGACATTCAGAAAATCGCTGGCCTAGTTGTCAATATCAGCCAGAAAAAACCAGAGACGAAAACCATTGTCATCGACACGTTGAACACCTGTATGGTGGACAAAGAAGTAAAAAGTATGAAAGAAACGGGCTTTGGCAAATGGATAGACTTGACACAGTTTGTGTGGGACTTGATCGAGACAGCCGGCCGGCAGCGGGACGATCTGACCATCATTTTTGTCATGCATAGTGAGACGATTCGGGATGATTTTGGATACAGCTTTACAAGAATTAAAACGAATGGCAGAAAACTGGAAAAGCTGGTCCCGGAAAGTCTGTTTGGGACTGTTCTGCTGGCCAAGAAGACCGATGATGACCGCTATATATTCGAGACGCAGGCAAAAAACAGCACAGCAAAAAGCCCCATGGGAGCCTTTAAATCCTTTGAGATCGATAATGACATGGGATTTGTTCTAAAGGCATTGGAGGACTTCTGATGGGTAAGGCAAAGGACGAAGGGGTAACCAGCTATACCAAAGTAACCGTAGACCTGTTTTTCCCCGATGACCGTGTATGCTGTGAATTTTGCCCATTATTAGAAACATACGCAAGAAAACAGTGCCGAAGGACGGCTGAATACATCGTAGACACTCGTTATAGAGGGTATTGGTGCCCTTTAAATATTATCGAAAATACGGAGGAATAGAGTAATGAAACAGTTTAGCGGATTTGAAGCCAAGAAGTCTGCTGGGGCCAGAGAGCTCCTTCCTGCTGGTGGCTATGTCGCCAAAATTCTAAATGCCGAGGAGGTTTCCTACGACTGGGGGAATGTACTTCTGATCTCCTTTGATATTCTGGAGGGCCAGTACAAAGACTTTTTTGCAAAGGATTATAAAGAGCAGGATCGAGAGGACAAGAAATGGAGAGGAACTTACCGCCTTTCTGAGCCAAAAGATGACGGGAGCGAAAAGGACGGATGGACTAAGCGCGCTTTTGGAAATGCTGTCTGGTCCATCGAGGCCAGCAACCCTGGCTACCACTGGGACTGGGATGAAACGAAGCTGAAAGGAAAACTTGTTGGCGTTTTGTTCCGCAATCGGGAGTGGGAAATGAACGGAAATACTGGTTGGACCACGGAGTGTTGCGCTCTGACTGATGTAGACGATATTCGGCAGGGAAAGTATCGACAGCCAAAGGACAAGCCGTTAAAAGTCACCAGTGCCGCAGAAAACAGCTTTGCCCAAATCAATGAAGACAGTGGGGAGCTGCCCTTCTGATGGATCATTTTTCGGTCAAGCGCGCCCTATCTACAATGTCCGTTTTATGGGACACTAGAGAACAGGACACACCACGGGCCAGAAAACGTATGGAGCAGATCGAAGCCCCGATTGAGAGAGTAGCCCTCTCTTTCGGGGATTACTCCGTTAAGTGTGACACATTGGACTTAAGGGACCAGGTAGCTATTGAGCGTAAGATGGATTTGACCGAACTGGCTCACTGCTATTGTCAAGACCGGAAACGCTTTGTCAGGGAGTTTAAGCGGGCTAAAGAGGCGGGGGCAAAGTTATACCTCCTGGTGGAGAATGGGAGTCTTGACGAGGCTTACAGCGGCCATTATAGGGCAAGAGTTCACCCGGCATCACTAACGGCCTCTATGCTGGCTTGGCTGGCCCGCTATAACTGCCAAATCCTGTTTTGCAAAGAGGAGAACAGCGGACGGGTCATCCATGATGTACTGTACAGGGAGCTAAAGGAGCGATTGGAGGAAATGCCGGATGAAGAAGAAATTTAGAATCACCTGCACCCATAATCCCCAGGACTTTTTCAATGGACAGGAACCGGCGGAACTTTCCAAAACTTACATAACCGACAACTTAGAATTGGACACCAGCAGAGAAATCCATGATGGTTACCAGGTGATTGTATCGGAGGCTGAAAAGGATGAAGAATGAAAAGCGGAGAATTAAGACCGACCACCTTCCGTGCCGCTATGACTTTAAGGTTATGACCAATGGAAGGCCTATGACCCTGTACGACTTGACGATGGATGAGCTGACCTGTCTCATGGATGTTTATTTCAGAAACGGATATGAGCAGATATATGCCAGAATCGCCTCAACATGGGAGTAAGCTATGGACGAAAAAGCAGGGTGGATCAAACTCTGGAGAAAATTTGCGGATGACCCCTTATGGGTTTCGGAACCATTTACCAAAGGACAAGCTTGGGTTGACCTGCTTCTTATGGCCCAAGGGACGGAGAATACAATTTTCAAAAATGGGAAATTTATGGAGTTCCAGCCTGGAACTGTCTATAAGAGCATCTTAGAATTGTCCAAGCGATGGAAATGGAGCCGGAACAAGGTTAGTAGATTTTTAAAATCCCTCGAAAATGAAACAATGGTTGAAACAAAGAGTGATACAACGAATGGAACAACGATAACCATTGAAAATTGGGAGGTTTACCAGGGCAGAGGGCAACAAACGAAACAACGCCGTGAACGAAAATCGGACAACTCACGGACAACGGACGGACATAATAAAGAAGGAATAAGAAGGAATAGAAGAAAAGAAGATAGCTGCGGCGTCGCCGCGCCGTCTGAGGACGGCGGGCTCCCCGCCGAGGGGACGGGTGATGACTCCATTGTGATTGATGGGAGGTTGTACAGATTCCCATCCAGGTGGAGACGAGACGCAGAAGCTATGGGGAAGGACCTTGGCCTGTTCGTAAAGGGGATGTACCAATGAGCTATGAGTTCAAGACTGAAGATGCTTATGGATTGGCCAGGGCCATCGGGGCCGATATCCATGAAAAAGGGGACGAGCTGTTTTTCAAGTATTGCCCCCAGTGTCGGGGAGGCGGAAATCGGGACAAGAATACATTTTCCGTGAATCTTAAAAGCGGTCTGTTCAAGTGCTTCCGAGCGAGCTGCGATTACCATGGACATTTTGTAGAGCTGGCAAGAGATTTTGATTATGACTTGGGTTTCGGTGAAAAGCGAGTTTACCGAAAACTGCCACAGAAGCCGGTAGTAGTTCGGAATGGAGCAATCGAGTACATGGCAAAACGGGGAATTAGCTCCGAAATTTGCCGAAAGTATGAACTGACCACTCGGACAGATAACAAGGACATTTTGGTTTTCCCCTTTTACGATGAGACTGGTACACTCCAATTTGTCAAATACCGCAACATGAAGTTCCGCAAAGGCATTGACAAAAACAAAGAATGGTCTGAGGCGGAAACTATGCCAATCTTATTTGGAATAAAGCAGTGCAAGGACTTTGACCGCCTGATTATTACGGAAGGGCAGATAGACAGCCTATCAGTAGCGGAATGCGGCTTTAACAATGCGGTTTCTGTTCCAACGGGGGCAACAGGCTTTACATGGCTTGCAAATTGCTGGGACTGGATTACAAAGTTTCATGATGTTGTGGTATTTGGCGATAACGAGCATGGGAAGATCACGCTGGCTGACACTTTACGGGCCCGCCTCCCACAGACGGTAAAGGTGGTTCGTAAAAAGGACTACCTGGGGGAAAAGGACGCGAATGATATTCTCCTGAAATATGGGAAACAGGCAATCAGGGCGGCAATCGAAAACGCGGAGATACCCCAGCTGGAAAATGTTAAAGACCTGGCTTTGGTACAGTCGGTGGACATCAACGCCCTGCCGAAAATCAAAACCAATATCCCGGATATAGACCGTCTGATTGGCGGATTGGTTATGGGACAAGTGATTTTGCTAACCGGAAAGCGGGGACATGGAAAGTCCACATTTATGAGCCAACTGGTCTGTGAGGCACTGGATCAACGAGAGAATGTATTTATTTACTCTGGTGAATTGGCTGATTATCACTTTAAACGATGGATCGATTTTCAGCTAGCCGGAACGGATTACATAAAGGCCATTCAAAATATCTATGGGGACTATGAATATACCATCGGGGACGGCGTAATTCGACAGATCAGTGATTGGTATAAGGGCCGCGCTTATATATACGACAATAACTGGCTTCCGGAGGATGGCGCGGAATTTGAAAGCCTTCCAGAAACCATTGAAAAAGTCATTAAGCAATACGGAGTTCGGCTAGTCTGCATCGACAATTTGATGACAGCTATGGAAACAGTTCAGGAAAACGATCAGCTTTATTTGGCACAGAGCAATTTTGTGGGTCAGCTTAAAAAGATCGCTGTCAAATATGATGTAGTTGTTATTCTGGTCGCTCATCCCAGAAAAAGCAAATTGGAGTTTGACAACGATGATGTGGCCGGTTCCGCAGACATCACTAACAAGGCCGACGTAGTCATGTCCTATGAGCGAATAGAAAATGACGATACATGTGATAGCAAGCTGTCAATTACAAAAAACCGTCTGTTTGGAAAATATGCCACGAAGGACAAAGCCATAAAACTGTGTTACAGCGAGAGGACAAAAAGAATTTTTCCTTATGGACTTTATCCAAGGCATTACGGGTGGGAGGATTATTTTCAGCCAGTGGAGGAGGAATTGCCACTATGACAGAACTTCCTTTTGAAAGAGCGGCCATGCGTGGAGAGCCGATGTCGGATAGTTTGGATTTTATTGATGCAGTAATGTATCAGGGTTTGGCAGCATTATATTTTAGATTTTTTCAAAAGGCGATTACGCAGGAACAAGGACAAATTGAAAAAAAGCACCTGATGAGAAAGTACACAGTAGAACGGAATTTGAAATCGTATGAAGATATTATGTACCGTTGGAACAGCGATTTAAGAAAAGCAGTTGAAGCCGCCCAAAACGCCTACCGAAAAAACCGCACATTGGAGAACGCCGACAGGTTGAGTGCGGCGCTGGATGGGAGGCTGTGATGAATACATACATTACGAACCATATGGACGATATTAAGCGTGCCCTGCTGGGCGACAAAGAGGCGGCCAGACGGCTGACGGAGGCGGGGGTGCTGCTGCCGTGTCCAGGGTGCAGAGGTGAGGACGCGAAGCACAGGGCCGTGATGGCATGTGTAATGATTGAATGCCCATGTGGGTTTATGGCGGCGGGGTCCGATTTGGAAGAAGCACGGCAGATATGGAACACCCGCGCGCCGATTCTGAGCGCGGAGGAGATGGAGATGCTGGATGAAGCTACTTGAATTATTTGCAGGAACACGCTCTGTAAGTAAGGCGTTTGAAAAGAGAGGCCATCAGACGTATAGCATAGAGTGGGACAAGTCATTCCCGGATATCAGCCTTTATGCAGATGTACTGACTGTGACGGCAGACCAGATCCTGCGAGACTTTGGGCGACCAGATGTGATATGGGCGAGTCCAGATTGCAGTACATACAGTATCGCAGCGATCTCCCATCACCGAAGGAAAGAAGAAAACGGAAACCTTGCTGCGGTCAGCGATTACGCAAAGTTCTGCGACCGAGTAAACCTTCACGTTCATGGGCTTATCATGACACTCTCGCCTCGTCTTTGGTTTATAGAAAACCCAAGGGGCGGGATGCGAAAGATGGAGTGGATGCAGGGTCTGCCGAGATACACTGTCACTTACTGCCAATATGGAGATACTCGAATGAAACCTACCGATATCTGGAGCAACTATCCAGACCCCCAATTTAAGCCTCCATGCCACAATGGAGACCCTTGCCATATAAGCGCACCACGAGGTGCAAAAACTGGGACACAGGGTCTAAAAGGGGGCCGGGAGCGTGCAGTGATACCAGAAGCACTTTGCGACCACATTGTTGATATATGTGAGATGGAGATGCTGGAGGCGCTGAAAGATGCGGATTGAGCGCAAACGGTATGTAGTTATGCGACGGAACCGAACCGAGGTTTGGTGTGGCCTTTCCAAACATTTTAGTTTTCGCCCGATTACAGAAGTGAAAGATGTTTCTGTCAAGACATATCGCTCTGAAGCACAAGCCAGAAGCGGATGTTCTTCATGGGACAGAGATTTTGAGGTCGTTCCAGTAATCGAGATGATTGCGACTGAGGAGGCGCTGAAAGATGGCAAGGGCGATTAAGCAAGGACAGCATATTTTTATAGCGTTCCAAGATGGGGAAGCTGTTCTGGATAGTCAACTTCGTCCCAGAATGTACAAAAGCAGGGAGCAGTTTGAGAAATCATTCCCTGCATGGCGAGATGGCAAAGCGGAGCTTGTTGAGTATGCGCCCACCCTCACCCCGCCGAACGAGTGGGTGAGCGTGGAGGAAAGACTGCCAGAAAAGAAGCAGGATGTGCTCATGCTCTTTAAGAGCGGGAACATGGCGGTTGGTTGGTGGCATGATGTAGATGAGCACGTCACATTTTGGTGTGCTTATACAGATGACGGATTTTACACTGATTGCGACGATATGCCGGTATACTGGATGCCCCTCCCCGCGCCGCCTGACCGCCGCCCGCCGGAGGGAGAGGAGGAACCGTGATGGACATTGAAAAGCTGATTGAGCGCCTGAAAGCAAAAGATTTTGAAAGGGATTATGATTGTACCCCGTTTGAATGCGGCGTATTTGGCCTGTTGGATGACGCCGCCACCGCCCTCTCCACGTTCCAGGCCGAAAACGAGAGACTGAAAAACAAATTGTCCGAATTGGCACACTTGCCGTTTGACAAGCCTGGAATCGGAGAGCGAACAAAGCTGATGGTCGAAAATGCAGAACTGCGGGCCGAACTGGAGCAGGTGAAGCGGGAGAGGGATGCGGCAATACATGACATGCGACAATTCTCGATTGATTGGTGGGAATCTGCCAATGGATTTCCTTGTATGTACTGTAAATACCAACTTTCGGATGGGAATTGCAAATGGAAAATGGAACATAAAGGCGAAAAAGATGGGTGCTTTGCCCGTCAGTTTAAATGGCGCGGCCCGGAGGAGGGATGAGCATGGAGAGGCTAACAGAGAAACGACAAGGGCAGTGGGTTATTCCGTTGCGACAGGATGGAAGCCATCGGTGGTCATTGTGTTCGGCTGGGATGGGCGCAGCATCGACAGAAGAATACGAGGCCGCACTGGAGGGGATGAAGAATGGCTGAGTACATCGAAAAGGAAACAGCACTAGAGATTGTGAAGCGAACCAGCGGAGACTATGCCGCCGCATTTTCCGAAATAGCGCATCTCCCCGCCGCCGCCGTTGCGGAGGTGAGGCACGGGCGGTGGTTTTTCAAGTACCCGAATGGTTGGGCCTGTTCCCGATGTGGTGAATGGGGCTTGATGATTGACAACCGGGGTATTTACAAATCAAGCTACTGCCCCAACTGCGGCGCTCGCATGGACAAGGAGGACGAGCATGAGGCTGGGTGATGTAGACAAACTGCTTTACCATAAGAGAAAGGTTATGTTTTTTGGATTGGGCCAAGATGATGAGTGCTGGGGGTTCGCTGTGCCTGTGGAAGAAATTGATAAGGCTCCCACTATTGATGCCGTTCCTGTGGTCAGGTGCGCCCGATGCAGGCACGGCGAAGCATTCAAAACCTTCCCCGGCGGGATATTCTGCCCGTACATCAAGGATACGGTCCCGCCAGATGGATATTGCTACATGGGGGAGGAAAACACCTATGACTAAGTGCTGCGCCACCTGCGCCTGGTACGAGGACTTCCAGGGCGTGTGCTTCAACGGGGATTCGCCGTACTGCGCCGACTTCACGGAGCCGAATCAGCGGTGCAGGGAGTGGGAGAGGAAGGAGGCAGACCATGATAAACACCCATCCGACCCGCTGTAATATCTGCGGCGGGCGTGTGACCTACGGCTCAAATGCCCGGGTGTATGGCCGGGAGTATGGGAGCGGCTACTGCTACCTCTGCGAAACGTGCGGGGCCTATGTGGGTACGCATAAGCCACGCCCACGGGAAGCCCTTGGACTGCTGGCTGATGAACCCATGAGAACAGGAAAGAAGCTGTGCCACGCTCTTTTTGACCCACTCTGGCAGGGAAAACCAAAGGCCCACAAGAAGAGAAATGACCTCTACTGCTGGCTGGCCCATGAAATGGAGATACCCGTTGAGGATTGCCACTTCGGATACTTTGACATCGGCCAACTTCGGCGGGCGTACATCATCCTGCAAGGAATACAGAGAAAACAGATGCGATATGACAACTGCGGGAGAATCTATTTTGAGGAGCCGAACATGACTGATCTGATGTTTGTCGATGCCGAGTGCCCTAACTGCGGTGGGAACTGCGGAAATGGAGGATACGGAAATACCTTTTATTGCCCCTCCTGTGGATGGAAGGGGAAAATTGAGATGCGCCCTGACGATATAAAGGCTCTTGATGAGATTTTCCGAGGACACATGGAAAAGAACAAGGAGGTCAATCATGAGCAGTGAACTATGGCTTGGCTATGTGGCCGGTGCGCTGACATTCGGCTGGCTTTTGCCATGGATTGGGAGGAAGATTAAATGAAGTTTCGGAGTAAGACGGGGGAAGTGTATATCGGGATTTTGGAGGCTATGGATTATTATTGCGACAGCAAAGAAGACTGTAATGATTGTGCACTTCGAGAACCGGTCAAAAGCTATCAAAAACAGAAAAACCCGTGTTATGCGTATGTTGCAGACAATCCCCACGAAGCCGCCCGCCTGATGGGGTTCGAGGTGGTGGAGGATGAACAATTTCGTGAGGTCACGAAAATGATGAAGGAGGCCAACATGGACAAGCCGAGAATTTGTGATGTGCTAGGGGTTAACGTGGACGAGGAATTTGAATTTGATTTTGATAGCAATCAGGTAAGCAGAGGAACGATGAAAATCGGCGCGGATGGATTACGGTACTACAAGGACAAAAAAGATTGGTTCCAATGTTGGAATGAAAAGGACTTAATATATATTATCAACCACCCCGACCGCATCATCCGCAAGCCCCGCTTCACCCAGCAGGAGGTGGAGAGGGCGAAGGCTATCAAGACACTGTGGCCATGTGCAAAAGCGATTGTGAAAGCCGAATCTGGGGCCATTTCTGTTGTTGGTGCGACGATAGAGCTAAACGTAGACCATTTCCCCTCCCTCCACCCCGGCAAAACCGTCACCCTTGACGAAATCATCGGAGGTGCGGAATGAGCCTACATAAACTTCCAAACGGAGAGAAAGTAGAGTTTGTGAGCACAGAAAATAAGGACTTTAATTTGCTTGGCGACCAGCAAGCCAAAGCAGACTCAGGAAAGCCTCGCCCCACGCTTACTCCCGTCAGTCTAATCGACGCTGTAACGGCGGTCCGCATGTACGGGAACGAAAAGTATCACGACCCGGAGAACTGGCGGCAGGTGGAGCCGCAGCGTTACCGGGATGCGCTCTACCGGCACTGGCTAGCCTATCTCAAGGGGGAGAAGTGCGATCAGGAGAGCGGCCTTCCGCACCTGTGGCATTTGGCTACAAACGCGGCGTTTTTGATTGAGATGGAGGGCTCCATCCACGACGGGGAGGGCGGACATTGAAGCCAAATGCTTTGATATCCAAGATAGAGGCCAAGTATAACGCCCTTTTCCATTTGAAAATGGACATGCTGATGCAGATGGGACAAGATGCTGCCATGATTGCCGCTCACGAGGTCCTCCAGCTTGGCCCCGGTAGGTCTGAGGCTTTCTGCACCGCATACATAGAAGCTATGAACGGTATGGCACGGATGGTCTGTGAGGATCAGCAGGACGATAGCGAGTTCGTCTACGCAAAAGCAAAGATTGACGAGCAGATCAGGGCCATTGTTGGAGATGACCTGTTTAAACCCTGGGAGGAGAGATATGGTCGAAATCTGTAACAAGGAGAAAACCTGCGTCTACTGGCGAGGTATCAATAATTCCAAGGATGCGCCCTTTTGCAACCATCTATTAGATACCGGATGCCGTAGAGTGGGAGACGTGGACCACTGTGAATCCAAGGAAATAGGAAAGCGGAGAAAAAGAGTATCCTTTGACTGCCCTCTGGAACAGCAGGGATTATAAGGATGGTGATAGGATGGACGAGTTTCCAGAGCGGCTAAGAAGGTTAAGGGAGTCTATGAGGCCGGTCAGGAGCATGACGGTTACATCACAGCTAATGGGGTTAAGCCCTGATGCATTACGAAAATATGAGAGAGGGGAAGTGGAGCCAAAAATGACAGCCCTAAAGCTGATTGCGGCATATTATCACATTAGCCTCGATGAACTCTGCAAAATGGAGGAAGAGTAAGCCCTAAACTTTCATAATCTCATAGAAAATATTGCAAATTCATAAAGTTTTATGAGTGAGCAGAAATATGTATGCCACAATGGGAGTGTGGGAGCGTATGCCCCTGCGCTCCCATTCGCTTCTTCTATTTCCTCCTCAACCCCGGCGCTTGCCGGTGTACATACGCCGCACGGCAGAACCAGCCCAAGAATCCGGGCCGGAGGGCCTCGCCCTCCATGCGGCAACATCGCCCTTTACGGGCATTAGACAATGTGCTCCAAAGGCCAAGGAGCTGACTGTGGAAAGACACTATACTGGCGAATCGGGGTCGCGTATCTTGCCAGTGAAATCACCAGCGGCCTGCCAGTAAGCCATAGCTGGCCGACTCCGGGTAGAATGGCAGCCTTTGAGAGTCAAAACCGCGCTATCCCGCTGAAAACTGCCGTGTTTGCCTGTGCACGGGCCTCCCAATACGGCGTGACAATCTAAGCGGGAAAGCGCACATACGCCGCTCCTCGCCGCATGAGGCGGGCGGTGGCACCATTGAGCAGGCAGTGAATAAGAGTAGGCATCAAGGAAGAACAGACCGCTTGAGCCGAAGCCGCTGACGTAGAGGTCTGGTGAGGTCAGCAATGCTCAAACAGGCCCGCGGAAGGGGTATATATGCCGTGCCTCGTTGCGGGAGATGGGGGCGGGACAGAAAGGTGGTGAGCCCATTGTGGCGAAAGGCAAATATCAACGGTGGCTGGAGCCGGATGGGCTTTTGCTGCTTGAAGGATGGGCACGAGACGGGCTGACAGATGAACAGATCGCCCACAATATGGGGATTACTGCAAAAACATTATATGAGTGGAAAAATGCTCATAGTGAGATTTGTGAGGCCCTAAAAAAAGGAAAAGAAGTCGTAGACTACCAGGTTGAAAACGCTCTGCTGGCATCTGCATTGGATGGTAACACCACAGCACAGATTTTTTGGCTGAAGAACCGAAGACCGGACAGGTGGAGGGACAAGCCCATCGAAAAAACAAGTGAGGATATGGAAGTCAAGGTGGTCATAGATGTCTGAGGTGCGCTTATCTACTGTACTTGGTCCCGCATTTCATTTGCTGGCCCGTGATGTATTTCAGCACGGACATACACACTACGACCTGTCTGGTGGCCGAGGCTCACTGAAATCCTCCTGTGTGTCCTTACTAGTTCCGCTGCTGCTGATAAACAACCCAGGGACTCACGCCCTTGTGCTCCGAAAGGTAGCTAATACGATTCGAGACAGTGTATACGCACAATATCTCTGGGGCATTGGAGAGCTTGGAATGGCAGCATACTGGGATGCAAAGGTGCAGCCTATGGAACTGATTTATAGGCCAACCGGCCAGAAAATTATGTTCCGGGGCGCGGATGATCCCATGAAAATCAAGTCTATCAAGGTTCCCTTTGGCTATATCGCCGTCACCCATTTTGAGGAGAAAGATCAGTTCGCTGGTCGGGCTGAGATCCGAACTATACTGCAATCTACCATGCGAGGTGGGTCGAAGTTCTGGAATTTTGAAAGCTATAACCCGCCAATCAGCCGGGATAACTGGGCCAACAAGGACAGTTTGGAGGAGCGGGTGGACAGGCTGTGCCACAAGAGTACATACCTTGAGGCCCCGCCAGAGTGGCTGGGAGCGCAGTTCCTGGCGGAAGCCGAGCACCTGAAAGCCACAGATGAGCGGGCGTACCGTCATGAATATCTAGGTGAAGCTGTTGGAACTGGCGGGAACGTATTCGAAAACCTTGAGCTGCGGGAGATCACAGACAAAGAGATTGCGTCTTTTGACAAGATTTATCAAGGTGTGGACTGGGGATGGTTTCCTGACCCCTTTGCCTTTATCCGCCTCCACTATGATCGGGCCAGAGAGGCGATTTATCTGATGGACGAGATATACCAAAATAAGCTGACCAACGAGGCGAGCGGGAAGTTGATTCTTTCCAAAGGGTACAAGGACGCTTACATTACCTGCGACAGCGCAGAGCCTAAATCATCAGCAGACTACCGGGCGATGGGGCTCCCAGCCAAAGAAGCAATTAAAGGCTCTGGGAGTGTAGAGTACGGCATGAAGTGGCTCCAGAGGCGGAAGATTGTCATTGACCGCAGAAGAACGCCAAATGCATACAACGAGTTTGTGAATTATGAGTATGAGCGAAATAAGGACGGAGAAATTATCAGCGGTTATCCTGATGAGAACAATCACCTGATTGACGCTACTAGATATGCCCTGGAGAGAGTATTCCGAAGGATGGGAATAACGGCATGAATATTACAGAAAAACTGAAAGAGCTTGGTTACTCCACGGTGCCGGAGGAGTTTTACACAAAAGTGCAGGAGTGGAAGTCCTGGTATGTGGGCGACGTAAAGGGATTCCACAGGTACAAGGTCCACAACGGGGCTAGTGTGGTTCGGTGCAAGCGGTACACTCTCAATATGGGCAAGAAAATCCCGGAGGATTGGGCGAACCTACTTATGAACGAGCGGGTTGAAATCACTCTGGAGGGCCAGCGGGAGCAGGACTTCATTGACCGTGTGTTCACCGAAAACAATTTCCTGGTCAAAGCAAACGAGATGCAGGAAAAGGCGTTTGCCCTTGGAACAGTAGCCTTTATCCCCAGGGTTGTGGGCATGGAGGCCACGGAAGAAGGGCCTGTCCCCGGAAGCGCCGACGGAATTGTGATGGACTATGTGACCGTAGAGCACATTTGGCCGCTGGCATGGCGGAATGGAATCATTACGGAGTGCGCTTTTGACAGCATCGTTACCATCAATGGAGAGGACTACTGCTACCTCCAGATCCATCACAAGGTCAACGGCCTGTACGACATTGAGAACCGGCTCTACCGATACCGGAACAAAAATGTGGATGCGGAAGTTTTACTGGCTGATGTGTCGGGCTTTGAGCGGGTTCCACAGGTGGTACATACTGGGTCGGACCGTCGGCAGTTTGTCATTGACCGGCCCAACATCGCCAACAACTACGACGATAATATTCCTCTTGGCATCTCTGTGTTTGCCAACGCCATCGACGTGCTCAAGGGCGTGGACGTGGCTTATGACAGCTATGTAAACGAGTTCATCCTGGGGAAAAAGCGTATCATGGTAAAGCCATCAGCTACAAAGGACATGGATGGAGAGCCGTTTTTCGACCCAGACGACCTGACATATTATGTGCTCCCGGAGGATACGGACAATAACGGGATCATCACCCCCATCGATATGACCCTTCGGACGCAGGAGCACAATACAGGAATCCAGGACCAGCTCAATTTGCTGTCCAGCAAGTGCGGCTTCGGAGAGAATCATTACAGATTCGACCAGGGTAGCGTGGCCACAGCGACGCAGGTCATCAGCGAAAACAGCACCATGTTCCGTACGATCAAGAAACATGAAATCATTCTGGAGCAGGTATTGACCGAGCTGTGCCGGATCATTCTCCGCCTGGGAAACACGGCCATGAATGCCGGACTGAATGAGGACGTGGAGATTTCCATTGACTTTGATGACTCCATCATCGAGGACAAGCAGTCTGATTTTGCCAGGGATATGCAGCTTCTGAACGCCGGTATCATGAATGACTGGGAGTTCCGGTCTAAGTGGATGAACGAGGACGAGGCCACGGCAAAGAAGATGCTTCCAAAGATGGAGGATATGACTACGGAACCGCAGAATGAGGTGGAATAAATGAAATACAAGAAAAAGCCTGTTGAAATCGAAGCATTCCAATATGACGGAGATTTGATGGACTCAAATGGAAAGTATTATGTGCCTGATTGGGCCGTGAACGCATTTGAAAATCATGTAATGTTTTACGATTCTTTAGCTAGTGGTTTTCCGCCTTGTGAGCTGTTCATAAACACATTAGAAGGAGTTCATCATGTCTCTGTTGGAGACTATATAATCAAAGGAATCAAGGGAGAATTGTATCCATGTAAGCCGGATATTTTTGAACAGACCTATGAGTTGGTGGTATAATGCCCCGCTATCCATTCCAACCGGATACTTTAGACGCCCTCCCCGAAGAACTGGCCAAACTATACCGCAGTCTGGAAGCAACCCTCCTTGAAGAAATATGCTCCCGGCTGAAACTGGCTGGCGAGTTGAACGAGGTCACGGTGCAGGACATCCGGGCGCTTCGCTCCCACGGCATCAGCCTGGAGGAAATCGAAAAGGCCATCCAACGCACCGCCAACATCAGCCAGCGTGACCTTAAAAAGCTGCTGGACGACGTAGTAGAGCGTAACCAGCGGTACTACCGAGAGGTCATAGACCTTGCGGGGGTGACGGCACCTGAAATGCTTGTGAGTGTCACCGAGATTGCCGCCATCATGGCACAGGCACAGCGGGAGGTTGGAAACCTAACCCGCTCCATGGGATTTCTGGTGGACAATGGGCGGACGATGCTGAAGCCTGCAAAAGCCTATCAATGGGCGCTGGACAATGCGGAGATGCAGATCACGAGCGGGGCCATCTCTTACAATCAGGCCATCAAAAGCGCCGTCAAACAGCTTGCGGACAGCGGTATCAAGATCGTGGATTACGAGAGCGGACACCGAGACCAAATTGACGTGGCTGCCCGTCGTGCAGTGATGACAGGCGTATCCCAGCTCTGTGCCAAGTACACGGAGCAGAGTGCTGAATATCTGGAAACACCTTATTTTGAAGTGTCCGCCCACATCGGGGCACGGGATAAGGGTGTCGGCTGGCAGAACCACAAGTTATGGCAGGGCCGTGTGTACTCTGTCAGAGCCGGAGACAAGTATCCGAACATCTACGAGGTGTGCGGCCTTGGTTATGTGGATGGACTGGAAGGAGCCAACTGCCGTCATATCAGGACTGCATTTGTGGATGGTGTGATGGAGCGCACATACACCGATGAGGAGCTGGCCCACATTGACGACGGCCACGACGTTGACTTTGAGGGTAAGCACTATACAGCCTATGAGGCTACCCAGAAGCAGAGGCAAATCGAGCGGACCGTCCGCAAGCTGAAGCGGGAACAGACGGCATACAAGGCCGCAGGGCTGGAAGAGGACGCTCAATCGGTGACAGCCCGCATTCGGCGGCTAAACGCAGAATATAAGTCGTTCAGCGAGGCGGCGGGGTTGCCGTTGCAGCGGGAGCGGATGAAGGTTACCTATACCGATGTGGCATCTGAGCAAATGGCTTCAGCCCTCAAAATACAGCGCGATGCGGAAGCACCGATCAGGCAGGCAATCCAAAGCGGTGAGTATCCGTTGGGAATCAATCCAGAGAAACAAGCGCGGCATATGGCTGGTATGGCTATACCGGGTAGAAGTGTAATAACGGTTTCTATGGAGGAGTTACAAGCCATCATAAACGCAAAGGCAGGTAGCGGGAAAATCAATTTTACAGATGATTTTAAAAAGTGGAAAAATACAGAAATTATTGATGCCGGGAGAGAGATTGGATATACAATCAATAGAAACGGTGATATAATAATTGCAAGAAGCATCAAAATCCATTATAGCAAAAGCGGAACTCATGGCGTTCCATTTTCGGGAAGGTGGAAAAAATGATAATTGAAAATCCTGAGATTTACTTCGGAAAGAAAATTAAAGTTTTTTCCACAAGCGGGCGCATGACGATTGGGGAGCTCTATGGGTATGATTACGACTTTGACGATGATGGAAATGAGTTTCTGGAGTTCGACGTAGAGAATGAAAACGGTTTGCTGATTGGATTTACGGAAGATGAGATTAAACGCATCGAAATTGTCGGGGGAAGAGAATGACAAAAAAGATCAACGGAAGAATGTGGTACTGCTGCCCGCACTGCGGGAAAGCACTTTTCCCAATCCGGCCAGATACGAAGGTACAAAACATGCCATTCCGATGCAAAGCATGTAAGCACGATATCGAAGTGAATATTGCATAGAGCCAAGAGCCTGTGAGCCAAGAGCCATTGAACCGGTTACGAACTGTAACGGTTTGATGGCTCTTTCTATTTTGCCGAGAGGCGTAAAACCGCAGGGCGACGGCCCTGACAATAAACGGAGGTATTTATGAGCGAACCTATCAATAACCCTACCCCGGCCCCTGCGCCGGAGCCCGCCCCTGAGAAAACCTTCACTCAGGCGGAAGTGGATGCCATGATTGGCAAGCGGCTTGCAAAAGCCATGAAGGGGATGCCCAGCGAGGAAGAACTGACTGCCTACCGCACTTGGCAAACTGGACAGGCTGGTGAGAAAGAACGCTGGGATAAGCTGACCGGCGAGCGGGACACCCTCTCCGGCAAACTGACCGCCGCAGAAAGCGAGCGGGACCAGTTGAAACGGGAACTGTACGTTCTGAAGAAGGGCCTGACCGGCGAGGAAGCGGAGTTTATCGCCTTCAAGGCTGGGAAGATGGTGGACGATAAGACCACATTTGAGCAGGCCGTGGACGCTCTGACCGCTGACCGCAAAAAGACCACTTTTGACTGGACCGCTCCTGTGGGTGGCGGAAGCTCCAAAACAGGAGAAAACGACCTGATGAATGCCCTGATTCGGGGCGCACTGAAATGAAAGGAGAACCTAAATGGCTGTTGATATTATTGATAGAAGTAAACTTTCCGGGCTTATTCCTGAGCCCGTGACCCGTGAGATTATCCAGGGAGCCGTAACGGAGTCCGCCGTGCTGCGGATGGCCAGACGGCTGCCCAACATGACCAGTAAGACCCAGACCCTTAACGTGCTGGACGCACTGCCCACCGCCTACTTTGTGAACGGAGAGGCGACGACTGGAGCGGCTGACTCCAAGGCATCCCTCAAAAAGACCACCAACATGGCGTGGGATAAGAAGAAAATCTACGCCGAGGAGATCGCTGTCATCGTCCCCATCCCAGAGGCAGTGCTGGATGACAGCGACTACGATATCTGGAGCCAGGTACGGCCCCGCCTCCAGGAAGCATTCGGCAAGGTCATCGACGCCGCCATCCTGTACGGCACGGACAAGCCCACATCCTGGCGTGAGGGCTTGGTTCCTTCGGCTACTACTGCAAACGCTGTTGTGACTGCTACCAGCGATATTTTCAAGGACATCATGGGTGAGGGCGGTGTGATCGCCAAAGTGGAGGAGAGCGGCTATATCCCCAACGGTGTGATGGCTGCTATCCAGATGCGGGCCAAGCTGCGCGGCCTGGTGGACAAGAACGGTCAGCCCATTTTCAAGACCGATATGCAGGGTGATACCCGCTACGCGCTGGATGGTATGTCCATGTACTTCCCTGTCAACGGCGCATTTGACCCGGAGGAATCCCTGGCCATTGTGGGCGACTGGAGCCAGTTGGTCTATGCCATCCGGCAGGATATGACCTTCAAGATCTTTGACAGCGGTGTGGTGCAGGACCCCACTACCGGAAACATCCTTTATAACCTGATGCAGAATGACATGGTGGCTCTCCGTGCCGTCATGCGGCTGGGCTGGGAGATCCCCAATCCCATCAACGCCTATAATGCGGGGCTGGAAAATGCTTTCCCTTTTGCTGTCTACGAGCCGGCGGGGGGTTAAGCGCGCGCCTCTCGGGGCTGACGATTGGCGCGCTGACACTAACTCCGTCGTTTGACCCAGATGCGACGGAGTATACAGCCAACACGACAAACGCCACCAACACCATCACCGCAACGCCAGAGGATGACGAGGCGACAGTAACCATCTTGAATGGCGAAACGCCCGTAAGCAATGGCGCGGCGGCTACCTGGGCAGAGGGGGCAAACACAGTTACTATCACAGTGAAAAACGGGGCGGCGCAGAAGGTTTACACCGCTACCGTCACGAAATCAACCTGAAAGAAGGCTCTGTAATGGCTTACGCAGACTATAGGTATTACATAACTACATACCTGGGGACAGCCATTCAGGAGGCCGACTTTCCCCGCCTGTCCCTGCGCGCGAGCTCCTTCCTGGATTACTACACGCAGGGCCGAGCGGCCCGTAATGCTGGCCTTGATGCGCTGAAAATGGCTTGCTGCGCCGTTGCGGAGCAGTATCAGGCCATTGATGCCGCCCAAGCGCTGGCGCAAAAGGCTCTGTCCGCCTCCGTGAAATCCGAGGGAGAACTGCAAAGCCAGAGCGTTGGAAGCTGGTCCAAGACCTACCGAAGCGGCGGGGACAGCGCACAACAGGCCCTGTCCTCCGCCCGGGCGGCGCAAGCCTCCCTTGGGGCTATCGCCCAGCAATATTTAGGGGCTACCGGCCTCCTGTACAGAGGGAGGGGGTGCGGATATGGATATGTTCCCCCATACTGTGACGCTCTATAACATTTCCGAGGACAGCGAATATCACATTACCTCCAATATCACGCTTCTGCAAGGAGTTCTGCTAGACGCTTCGAAAGGAGTTAATGTCAGGACGAGCGGTATCGAGGGAGCGGATGCCGTAAATTTATATATCCCTTTCTCTGTTTCTGCTCTGGATGGAATGAGTGGAAAAAAGAAGCGTTATGTTGGGCCGAAAGAGTACATGGAGTCAGAAAATAAAGATGAGCTCTGGACTCTGGAGCCTGGAAACAAATGCTTTTTTGCGAAAGGCAGGATTTTAAAGCCAGGCAATGACTTTCAGACCATCAACAGAGAAAACGATGATGTGTACCGTGTAACAAAGGTAGATGAGAAGGACTTCGGCGGCGAAATGTCCCACTGGGAAGTGGGTGGAGCCTGATGGTCAAGTTTGATATTCAAGTTGACATCCAGTCTGACGTTCTGGCAGAGCCAGCCAGCAGAGCGGAGCACATCCTGGCGCTTCAAATCAAAAAGGATACAACGCCCTTTGTACCTGCTTTGACCGGCTCATTGTCTACCCGGACAAGGGTGGAAGAAGGAACTGTAATCTATCCAGGTCCATACGCGAGATATCTCTACTACGGAAAATTGATGGTGGACCAGGAAACCGGGAGCAGTTACGCCACGAAGGGCAAGAGCAAGGTCAAGACGGACAAGGATCTGGTGTTTAACCAAGCCATGCACGTTATGGCACAAAGCCATTGGTTTGAGGCTTCTAAGGCACAAAACCTGAAGAGATGGATTGATGTGGCGGATAAGGCGGTGAAAGATGAGCTTAACCGGAAATAAAAGGAAAAGCCCCGTTTCTGGAGAGGAACAGGACAAGGTATCCAGAGCTGTCCTCCAATGCTTGAACCGATATCCGCAAAAGCCAGTGGATAAAATTGAATTTGAATCTCTGGACCCGGACGAGCCAGGTATGGCGCTGTCTGTGATACAGGGAGCCTATAAGGTGGAGGAGTATATCAACGGGTCCTACCTGGCGGAATACCAGTTCAAGATCATCTACCGTCTGCAACCTGACGGGACAGACGGGAGGCTGAAAGCCGACGAGAGCTTGAACCGGATGGCGGATTGGCTGACCCAGCAGACAGAAACCATTGATCTGGGCCAGGGAAAAACAGTGAAGGACTTGGTATGTAACTCCCGCTCCTCCCTGTTTGGACGATACCAGGACATGAGCGAGGACCATCAGATCCTGATGTCCATGACTTACGAAGTCCAGTAAAAACCTATTTGCACCTCGACAACTTCATATTGAGATAGCGGAAATTTTGGTGAAAAGGCCGCTCCCCAAAATAGAGAGCGGCCAAAATCATGATTCGCTTTTTGGAGAGTACCCAGAGCGGGCAAATACGTTCAGCAAGTCCCCATAGATAACGGAGTTACAGTAAAAGCCAAAGGTGAAGCCGAAGTTTGAAACTGGGTCAGAAAGGTGCATATAAGCCATCCCAGCCACTTCCTGTTCAAATTCCTGTGTGGTGCTGCTGATTTGTTCAGAGCCCTTTGCTCTTCCCCCACCCCTGCTCTGTGATACCTCTGATGTTTTTTTGTTTCCGGTTCCCACCAAAGCACCAACTAAGGTCCCGGCCCCTGGGAGGATCGCTGTTCCGACAGCAGCGCCAATTAATCTTCCAGTCCGTTTGTCACGGCCATGGCTCTGTGTGACACTTGAACTTCTGCTTTTTTCATTGTATTTTGTGACACCGGACGTAGTCGTAACGGTTTGATATCTAGGCCCTTCCCACTGAAACTCGGTGATTTTATAATGGCCTTCTATGTCATCAAAATAAATAAAGCCATCGTCGTTGACACGAAGGACCACAAAATGGTCTTTTGGCTTTAAGAAAAAGTTTTGTTTCCCAGATGTTACAGAAAGCTGGACCTGGAGTTCGTTGGACCGTATTTTTCGCACTTCAGCCGCACTTTTGAAAGAATCGAACAACGACATAATATCCCCTCCATTACACAAACTTCTACCCAGAAGATACCATATCATAGAAAAAAAGTCACGAAAAAATTTCCTTGCCCCCTTTATCCCATCAAAGTTCCCGCTATCTCAATATGAGGTGGCGGGGATTTTTATTTAAAAAGGAGAATTTGGTATGGCAACCGAAAAAATCAAACGACCTCTGATCGCGCATTTTTTGGATACATCAAAATCCGCAACATACGAGGATGCCGAATGGTCCCGTATCGGGGTTAACGTGACAGAAGCATCGACTGAGTACAATCCACAGTCTGAAACCAGCCAAGATATTATTTCGGATTCTGCGTCCACAGAGATCACGGGATATCAGCCGACTATGCCAGTCAGTCAACAGTGTACTAAGGGAGATCCTGTATTTGAACTAGTTACAGAACTTCGCCGCAAGCGGGCTACTCTGGCGGAGTCGAATTCCTGGCTTCTGAATGTAGACCTGTGGGACGTGACCGGAGAAGACGTAAGCGCCACCTATAAGGCAGAGGTACAGAAGGTATCCATTCAAGTGGACACATATGGTGGAGCTGGCGGTGAGGCTCCTGTTCAGGAGTACACCTTGAATTTTATCGGAGATCCCATTCCTGGTACCGTCAAGATTACAAGCGGAGATCCGGTATTTACTGCTGATTCCGCCGTTGTGTAAGGAGGAGACTAGATGGAGAACAAGATAAGAGTCGCCTCCGGTGTAAAGAAAATCGAGGTAAATGACGATGGGGAGTTTATCTCGTTCCCCGTTTCCGATGACAACTTCGTTGTCCGCTTCTATCACCTGATGGATGGGATCGGGGAGCGGGCCAAGGAGATCGGGAGCGAAATTCCGGAAGATATTACTGGAAAGATCGAGGCGATGGAAAAGGTCGTCGCGGTGGAGAAGGAAACAAAGCGGGAAGTGGACGAGCTTTTTGGGGATGGCACCTGCCGAAAGGTATTTGGCGATATCCTTCCGAGCATGGACTTGTTTGTGGAGTTTTTTGGATCACTGCTTCCGTTCTTTGAGGAGTACAAGCAGGACCGAATGAGAAGGATGGGGAAATATGGGGCAGAGCGCACAGGCTCCAGCCTTTAATATCCTGCTGGACAGGCTGCCAGATAGTTACCAAGGGTGGCTAATCCGCACAGATTACCGGATTGGGATACAGATCGCTCTCTGCCTGCAGGACGAGGAGCTTACCCAGGAGGAACGTGTTACGGAGGCTGTTTATCTTCTGTTTGGAAATGGACAGCCCCCCCTCCAAACAGCAATGGATGGTATTGCGTGGTTTTTACAATGTGGACAGCCAAAGCGGGAGGATGTTCCGGCGACTACCTCCTCACAACGGTTCTGGTTCGACTTTGACCACGCCAGAATATGCGCTTCGTTCCAAAAAACGTTTGGGGTGAAATTGCACAGGGAGAATCTACATTGGTTTGAGTTTATGTCCATGCTGGATTGTGTGGATGAAGATTCTTCCCTATCCAATGCCATCCAGCTCCGTGGAACGGACACCTCCAAAATGAAGGGAAAGCAGAAGCGGGATACAGAGCGGGCCAAACGGCTGCTGACACCGCCAGTCCATTATTCTGAGAGCGAGCAGGAAGCGATAGACGAGTTTTTCTCCAAGATAAAATGAACTGCCAGAACGAGGTGAGGACCAATGGCAGATAGATATGATGGCAGTGTACGCATCAAGGCGGAAGCTGACACTACCCCGGCGGAAAAACAACTTAAAAAGCTTCAGGAGAAGTTGGTCAAACAGACAGAACAGGTGGACAAGCAGGCCGCCGCTGTCAGAAAGCTGAAAGAGCAATACGACCAATTGTCCGCTGGAAAAACGGCCCCGAAAGGGGTGAGCCAGATGGAGCGGGATCTGAAAAAGGCCCAGGCGGAGGCCGCCAGGCTTGATGCTGAGTTTCAGAAGATCAACACCATGGCTGAATTTGACCGGCAGGCATATGGAAAGGTGGACCCAGGTCGGGAAAAGGAATTGAGCGAGGTCGCCCAGCGGCTGGCCCAGGCGGATGCCAATGTGGATGAGTTGAGCCGGAAGCTGGAGCGGCTTCGGGTGAACCCGTCGGCATCCGAGGACGCAAAACGTCTGGAGGAGAGTTTAAGAGCGGCGGAAAAAAGGCTGGAGGAGCTACAAGCTGCCGCCGCAAGCACCAAGAGCCAGATATCCGACTTGAGCGCACAGACCACGGGAGGCTTTGCCAAAGCGGGAACCCGTTTGAAATCTTTTGCGAAACAGTTGGGCAGTGGAGTGACAGGAGCAGCCAAAAAAGCCGGACAGGCAGCCGGATGGCTGAAAGAAAAAATAACTGCTCTTGGCCGGGAAAAGGGCTTTGATAAGGCCGGAAAATCGGCACAACGATTTTCCACACGCCTAAAATCTATCGTGGCCGGAGCCCTGTTTTTTAATATCATCAGCCGGGGGCTAACGGCGCTGACGCAGCAAATCGGGAAATATCTGACTGCAAACCAGCGGTTTTCTGACGCTCTATCCGGCATTAAAAGCAATTTGCTAACAGCATTTCAGCCAATCTATGACACAGTTATGCCAGCTCTAAACACGCTGATGGAAGGTTTGGAGCGTGTCACGGCACAGATGGCGGCCTTTATCGCCTACGTCTTCGGCACAACGGCCCAGCAGGCGCAGGAGAACGCCGACGCTCTGTATGACCAGGCCAACGCCACTGAGGAAGTTGGAAAAGAGGCAAAGAAGGCGGAAAAATATCTGGCCTCCTTTGATACCGTTGAAAGGATCGGAAAAGAGGAGGCTGGCAGCGGGAATACCGTGTCCGGGCCAAAATTTGACACAGATTTCTCCAAGGTGGAACTACCCCAATGGTTAAAGGATTTTTGGAAGGTATTTCAAGATAGCTGGGAGCAGTACGGCGCAACCACTCTACAGGCTTTTCGAGACGCTCTGTCTTCCATTGGCGAGCTGCTTTCCGCAATCGGCGCTTCCTTTATGCAGGTTTGGACAGGAGGGCAGGGCCTTGACTTTCTGAATCTCATTCAGCAGGGCCTACAAGTCATTTTGGGCATCGTAGGGGATATCGCCTCCGCCGTTATGGCCGCATGGAACAGCGGGACCGGGCAGGCGGTATTGGACGCCCTGTTCTATATGCTCAATTCGATTTGGAAGCTGATCATTAGTGTCGGGCAGTCTTTCCGGGAAGCCTGGAATGATGGAAGCGGGGTGGAAATATGCAATACGATCCTAGACATTATTCGAAACATCTTCGAGATTGTTGGAAATCTGGCAAACCGGATCAGAGAGGCGTGGGAAGAAAATAACAACGGAGTGGCCATCTGGAGTGCGATCCTAGACATTGTCCAGGATATCCTAGACTCCTTTGACGAAATCACAGCAGCTACATCGGAATGGGCAACACAACTAGACCTGACTGGAATCGTAGAAGGGGTCAGGTCATTTTTAGAAGCATTGGAGCCTCTGATTGATTTGCTTCTTGGTGGTTTTAGCTGGGCATGGGAAAACATTTTACTTCCGCTGGCAAATTGGGTCATAGAAGATGCTGCGCCTGCGGCCATCAATGTACTTACTGAAGCAATTAAGGGGCTTTTCGATGTTCTTCAAGAGTTGCAGCCTATTTTCATGAATATATGGGAGATCGTGCGCCCCGTAGCGGAGTTCCTTGGAAAAGCCTTTGTGCAACACCTGGTTGCCTTAGCCGGTGGAATTGAGATTATCTGTACCGCAATCGCTGCATTCCTAGATTTGTTAAATCAGCTTGCTGACTTGGCTTTTCAGTTTGGACAATGGGTTGGTGGAGGCATATCTAGCCTGCTTGGAATTGGGAGTGGAAAAAACGCCCGTACAGCAGCTATTTATACACAACGGGATATCATGAGTGCATATCCCCACCTAGCCTCTGGCGCTGTAATCTCTCCTAATAGTGAGTTTCTGGCGGTGCTTGGAGATCAGCGTAGCGGAACGAACATCGAAACGCCTTTGGCGACGATGAAACAGGCATTTATGGAGGCCATCTCCGAGATGGGAGGAGTTGGGGGAGAAACGGCGGTCAACATAACTTTTGACGGGTCGCTCGCACAGCTTGCTAGAATTTTGGAACCAAAAATCAGTGTTGAGAGCGCCAGAAAGGGCCCGTCCCTGGTAAGCGGAGGTGTGTTCTGATGGCGGGTCTGTTTACTGTAGACGGAGTTTCCTATAAGGTTCGGGTCCCGGCAGGAGGGCTGACACGGAGCTTCCAGGTCCTGGACGGGAAAAACGCCGGACGGCTCCTGTCCGGGACCATGGAACGGGATATCATCGGGACGTTCTACAACTATCAACTACAGATTGAGCGGGAGGGGGCGAGCCTTGAGGAGTACGACCAGCTCTATGAAGTCATCTCCGCTCCAACTAGCTTCCACTCTGTCACCTTCCCATACGGACAGAGTACGCTAACTTTCCAAGCGTATGTCACGGAAGGGAGCGACAACCTGCTGCGTCAGTCTGGCGGAAAAAATTATTGGACAGGATTAACCATCAAGTTTGTGGCTAAGAGCCCGGAAAGGACATGAGATGGGGAATAACAAGATTAGATATCTGGATCATGTCTTTGGGGAAGAAGATGACATCAAAAAGGGAAACTGTTATTTGGTCGGTACACTGTTGGGAGATTCTTTGTCCATTAACACCCTGGAATTTGACGTGGAGAGTGACGATTCCACACTAACACAGTTCAAACGAAATGACCCGGTTATCTATGAGCACAATGGAAAACAGATCGGCATTTTCTATGTGCAGAACATCGAGCGGATTGGCGCTACTACATACTCCTTTTCGGCTGTTTCCGCCTTGGGCATTTTGGCTGAAGGAAAGCACTACGGCGGGATATACACGGGTCAGACAGTTGCCGAAATCCTCCCAGATATCTGCGGGACCGTGCCCTATGAAATCAAAACCAATCTGACGGAAATCAAGCTGTATGGGTGGCTGCCCATTGCATCGCCTAGGGATAATTTGGCACAGGTGCTGTTTGCCATAGGAGCCGTGATAAAGACTGATTTAGGCGGGGTGCTGCGTATAGAAAGCTTATGGGATGGGATATCCGGTGAGTTGACGCAGAACCAGATGTACGAGGGACCGTCCGTTAAGTATGATTCCGCTGTAACCCAGGTGGTAGTCACAGAGCACCAATATGTGGAGGGCGGAGAGGAAACCAAGCTGTTTGAAGGAACTGCCCAGCAAGGGGATATTATCACATTTAATAGCCCGATGTATGAGTTAATTGCTGATGGCTTCTCTATCTTGGAGAGCGGGGCCAACTACGCAAAGGTTTCTGGCGGCTCTGGCACGCTGAAAGGGAGGGCGTATATCCATAATACCAGAGAGGTGGTAAGGGATGTATCTGAGGCGGCAGAGCCTAACATTAAAACGGTGAAAGACGCAACACTGGTTAGTCTGGTAAATTCAACGGCGGTAGCGGAGCGGCTGGCTAATTATTTCCAATGGACCGAAACAATACAGGCTCCTATTGTATACCAAGGAGAGGTGCCGGGTAACCGTGTTGCGACATGGCATCCTTATGACAAAACGAGAGTCACCGCCTGCCTAGAATCCGCTGACATCAACCTGTCCAACACGTTGAAAGCGGATGAAACGTTGCTGGTTGGATTTGTGCCGCCGAAATTCGAGCAGGTAGTAACATATGATGAGCATGAAGTGCTGACAGGCTCTGGAACCTGGACAGTCCCGGAGGGCGTTACACAGGTAGTAGTGGTCTTGATTGGAGGCGGCGGAGCCGGTGGGAATGGGAATGATGGTACAGGCGATTTTTATGGTGGATTTGGAACCGACAAATATGACACACAAACTATTTCCATTTATACATCTGATTCCGCTGGACAAACGAAAACCGGGAACGCTAGCATCACGGCAACTGGAAGCACAACAGAAGCGGGCACTGGTGGTACGGGAGGAAGCGCCGGATCTCCCGGAAAGGTTTATCAAAAGACAATCGAGGTTTCAGCGGGAGAAACTATCTCCTATATTTGTGGCTCTGGCGGTCAGTCCAATGGATCTAGTGGAGAGGATACTGTTTTTGGAGAAGAGTCTTCCGCGTCTGGATCGGCGGAGTCCGCTGGGTATACAGATATCGTAACAGGAATAACTTACGCAAAATCTGGTTTGCCTGGGTCTGATGGGGCAGACGGAGGAACCGCCGGAAATAATGGCGGGGACGCTGGAGAAATAGCTGGCGGTACTGGCAGGCCTTCTTACAGCAACCAAAAAAATGGAAGTGACGGCGGATCGTATGCGAACTACACATCGACTTATTCCGTAAACGCCTCTGTTTCTTCGTCCGGTTCAGGTGGCGGTGGTGCTGGAGGTCCTTCTGGCGCAAACAATGGAACCGCTGGGTCTTCTTCAACCGCACCGAGTTTTAATCTTTCAGTCAGAGAACCTAGCGGAACAGGAACTTTCATACCTTCAAAGGCCGGGTCTGGTGGAAAAGGCGCTGACGGAGCATCAGCCGCATTGTATGGATGCGGCGGCGATGGAGGCGGCGGTGGAGGCGGCGGAGGGGCCGCTGGCAACTATAACCTTACGGTCCGAAATAATGCATCTATCAAAATAACATCTGCTCCGTCCAGTACAAGAAAAATAAATTTTTCAGCGCACGTTAAAACCTACGATAACTATTCTGGTAGTGGCGGTGCTGGAGGCGCTGGAGGAGCTGGTGGGGACGGATGCATCATCCTCTACTATGGCGCACAGAAAAAGATTGAATCAGGCCCCGTGATGGACCGCACTGGCCGCTTTATTCTGGACAAGCTGGGCCGAAGATTCGTCGTGTGAGGTGAGATACCATGACAATAGAAGAGAGGCTGTCCGCCCTGGAACAGAGGATTTCTACCATGGAGTTACAGGCGCTTGCGGAGGAAACACCCACAAGCTACTACACCAGCAAATACAGTGGGGAAGAGATAGACGCACTTCTGGATAAGGTGGCCGCTATGACACAGGAGGTGGGCGTATGATTTACATGACCGATTGGAATATCTGTACGCCACCCGGTTTTTCACTTGGATTTGAGGGCGATAATGAGGTCACGTCTCTGGAAATATCCACTGACCTGCCGGAAGGGTGGGACTTAAAGGTTGATGTGGAGAAGGATGGGCAGAAGAACATCATCCAGCTTTCCCGTGATGGGGAAGTGTACAGCGCTCTGCTTACCGCCGCCATGCTGGCGGATGACGGTACATACGCCATGCAGGTTCGGGGCACTCTGGGCGACCAGGTGCGGCACAGCAACCTGTTTTATGCCACGGTGTTTAATAGCATCAATGCGGTAGACGCATTCCCACCGCCCCTGCCCTCCGAGTTTGAGCAGATGGAGGACCGTCTGACAGACATTAACAATAATCCGCCAAAACCCGGCACAAACGGGACATGGCTCATTTTTAACCCGGATTCCGGGGAATATGAGGAATCAGATATACCATTACCAGAGGGCGGCGGTGGTGGCTATAGGATCGGCCACGGCCTACTGCTGGACAGAGAAACGAATACACTCTCTGTAAATGCGGTGAGCGACTTCGAGGGGGATAACACCCTTCCCATTACCGCGGCGGCGGTGCAGGATACTGTTGGAAATATCGAGATCCTTTTAGGGACGATTTGAAAGGTGGTAAAAAATGAGCGTAGCAACTGAAATCAGCCGCATCCAAACCGCACGAAATACGATCCGTGCGAAAGCGGTAGAGCTTGGTATTGGCACAAGCGTTGACACATTGGACAAGCTGGCGACAGAGATCGAGGGTATTGAAAACCGGGGTGCTGTATCAGCGCAGGTCCAAGAGGGCGATACATACACCATCCCGAAGGGCTACCACAACGGAAGTGGTACAGTGTCCGGTGTGGCCGGGGGTGGAAACTATAACCTCCAAAGCAAGAGCGTGACTCCTACCAAATCCCAGCAGAACGTAACACCAGATTCCGGTTATTACGGACTGTCTGACGTGACGGTAGCTCCGATTCCCGATAGTTACCAGGATGTGTCTGCTGTGACCACCACTGTGGCTGACGTGCTGACTGGAAAGGTATTTGTAGATAAGACGGGTAAGGTTTCTACCGGCACCATGCCAAACAATGGGGCCGCAAATAAAACCCTTACAGCGGAGGAACCATCATACACCATCCCCAAGGGGTACCATACTGGTACTGGTAAGGTGCAGATTGTCCCAGAGACGAAAACTGTCACGCCTACAAAGTCCGAGCAGACTGTAGAGGCAACAGAGGGCAAGGTGCTTTCCTCCGTCACTGTGGGAGCTATCCCGGAGGAGTTTGTAGACACAACAGACGCCACCGCAGAGGCTGGACAAATCCTCGATGGGGAAACTGCCTATGTTGGCGGCAGCAAGGTCACAGGTACGATGCCAGATAATGGGGCAGTTACCCAAACGCTGACCGTTGCGGCTCCATCCTATACGATTCCGGCCGGACACCATGACGGAGCTGGAACAGTATCTATCACGCTAGAGGAAAAGACCGCAACCCCCAGCAAGTCCGCCCAGACGATTGCGCCAACCACAGGAAAGGTGCTGTCTAAGGTTACCGTTGGAGCCATTCCAGCCGCATATCAGGACGTAAGCGGAGTAACGGCTGCTGCGGCTGATGTGCTGACTGGTAAGAAGATCGTAGATGCGAAAGGCACATTGGTATCCGGCTCCATGGCGAATAACGGCGCTGTTTCCGGTACCATCGATGGCCTTACCACGACCTCCTATTCTGTGCCTGCCGGGTACACCTCCGGGGGCAGCGTGAGCTTGACCAGTGACATTGAGGAAGCCCTTGCGGCCATCTGAGGAGGTGCGGCATGAGCGTACAGAGCGAAATTGACCGCATCAAGAAAAATGTGAATGACACACTGAAAACTATTAGTGATACCGGCGTGACGGTTGGGGCCGGTAGTGATTCCCTCCCCACTGCGGCCGCTGCCCTGGCGAATGAGAAGCAGGATAAACTCACCGGCACCCAGGGTCAGGTGGTTGGCTTTGACAGCGGGGGTAACGCCGTGCCACAGGATGCACCACAATCTGGCATGACCCAGGAACAGGCCGACCAGAGGTATCTCCAGTTGAGCGGGGGGACTATGACTGGGGAGTTGGTGCTGGAGGTAGTTGAGTCCCGTGATCCGGTAGACGGAGGCACAGATCCCAGAGTGCAGTTAGCTGTGAATGGAGATTTTGTGGGCCTTGAGAAGTTACCGCTGATCGGGATTTCTAGTAATCATGATACGGCATATATGTTTGCCAATCCAGGAGAGATTGATGCTTTCACAAGTCCGGGCTCTGGCATTGTTCAAAAAGTAGACTGTGGGGGCGTGTTTTTCTATAACGTAGGGGGCGCAAAAAAAACCGGCTTTGCGGAAAATGATGCTTATCTGCCTACGATGGACGATGTAAAGGAGGAACTCCGCAATTCTAGACCAAAATCCACCCTGGTTACCCTCCCCCTCTCCGCTTGGTCCAACAACACCCAGACTGTTACAGTTCCGGGCGTACTTGCGGATGAGAGTAAACAGTTGATTCAGCCAATGCCGACGATTGCGGACCAAGCGGTGTATTCTGCCGCTGGGATATCCTGCACGGGACAGGCGGCCAACAAATTGACATTCAAGGCGCAGACGGTCCCGACAGAAGATGTACAGGTTTATGTGGTAATCCAGGAGGTAGGGGGATGATTTTTAGTTGTCCTGCCAAGCCGTTTCCGAAATTGCTTGAGTTTACTTTTCAGAATGGGCCAGGCTCCGTTGTGCATGGGCCTTATTTCGCTGAAGAAGGCATGGATTTTTCGGACTGGGTCGTATCTCCACATAATATCGATGGGTTTAAACTTGTTGATTCCCTGAAAGGTCTGACCGCTCAACCTCCACCTTATCTTGTCACAAGTGATGAGCAATTTTATCTTACCGTAACTGTTAATACTCAAATAATTGATGGCGAGGTTTATGTCATCGCTATGAATATGTAACTATTCTCGATTGCAACGAAAAAAAGTTAAAATTTCGGAGGCAATGGTATGATACTGAATCCTGTGGTACAGGGCGGCGGAGAAACTGCTACAGTTACTATAAAAAGCCATGATACAATATCAAGCCCTGATTATGGTCTACATTATATTACTTCGGACGGAACAAAAGGCTATGCCCCACTTAACTCTACAGAATTTACTATATCAGTAGCTAAAAACTCTTTTATCCTTCCACTAATGATAGGAGATGTAAGACAAGACGCATTAAGCGGAGCGTTAGAAGTGGTTGCAAATTCGGAGGTATACACTCGGAGTGGCCATACGACCAATTTGGTATATGTATCTGGAGACGGGGTGATTACAGCATGATACTGAACCCGGTGATACAAGGTGGGGGCGGCGGTGCAAATCTCGTGACTGCAACACTGGATTTTGAGCCGAAAAATGGTGTAACATACACGTTTCTGGATGAAAATGGAACGCCTAAGCAAATCGATGGGACGGGAGTCTATTCCATGCAGGCGGGGATTTTGATTGCCGAATTTGATGTGTCACGCTCTTCGCCCTTTTTCTCTGGTGACATTTCTCAAATTAAAATTATTGGCCAAGTTGGAGCCGCTTATCATGTGACTGGAGATTTCAGGATTTATTAACCAATAGTTTAAGATGGAAAGGCGGTGTGCCATGCCACCGGATTGCAATGATTGTCCCATGGAATCCCGTATCGCTAACCTGGAACGGCGAGTAGAAAAGAACGAACAGAAATCCTCTGAGACGCACAAAGAATTTTATAATCGGGTCCGGGCCTTGGAGATCGCCCGTGCAGAGCAGGGCCAGCAGTACACAACGATACTCGAAAAGCTGGAGGACCTGACGGGTAAAGTGAGCACACTGTCCAAGGGATTGTCAGACATTCAGGCAGAGCCTGGACGAACCTGGAAAGATCTGAAAGGCAAAATAAGTTGGGCCGTAATTGCGGCGGTTATTACAGCGGTTATGGCCTTTCTGTTAGACAAGATAGGTCTTTGAGAGGGGGTGAAAATATGGACTTTGGCATTGCGAGTGTGGCGGCCATTACCGTCATCTGTTATCTGGTGGGACTAATTGTCAAATCGTCCGGCCTGGATAACAAGTACATCCCGGCTATCGTGGGCCTGTGTGGCGGCGTTCTGGGCGTGGCGGCGCTGTATACCGGCCTCCAGGACTTCCCGGCGACGGACCCGCTGACCGCCGTTGCCGTGGGCATTGTAAGCGGTCTGGCGGCAACTGGTGTTAACCAGGCAATCAAGCAGATGAAGGAATAACAACATATTTTTGACTACAAAGGAGATTGAACTATGAACACCGAAATGCTCTATGAACTGTACGAAATCACTGAGAAGAACGACGCCCCCGATTTGGCTACCGTAGGCATGCCCATGCTCCTGAAGAAGCACCCTGAGATTACCCACGAGGAGGCCAAGGAGATTCGTGAGTTTACTGGCCGTCACGGTCAGGAGCTGGCCGCCGCCTTCCCTGACAAGGAGGCATTTGCCACCGCCGTGGCTGCTGGCGTGGCGGAGGATGAGGCCGCCAAAGAGGAAGCGGAAGGAGAATAATAAAAAAGCACCCAATCAGGGTGCCTTTAGCTCCATATTTAGCTGTTGAATAATCAGGGCGGTCTCTAATATCCCAGTCATTTTCTCCTCGCTGTCCGGCATGGAGGAAAAGTTCTCCCTGGCATTTGTCAGGATTCTGAGGGCCATTTCCCGGTCTTCGTTTGTGGCGTTGCCGGACTCGAACTTGTCTGCTAGTGCAGAAAATTCCTGGTTTGTGTCCACTGATAGGCTGAAAGCAGTTTCTGCCTGCCTCAAAAAGTGGCAAAGCAATTTGTAATCATGCATTTTTATCACTCCCTTATCCGCATATTACAGCACACGCCCTGATATGTCAATGGAGGAAGACCATGAGATTACGAAAACAGTATTTGACCAGAAACGACTGTTACAGGGCCGGGAGGACCATCCGGCCACAGGGGGTAATGGTACACTCGACTGGGGCTAATAACCCCTCTGTGGCCCGCTATGTACCCGGAGATGATGTAATTGGCCGGAATCAGTACGGGAATGATTGGGACAGGCCCGGACTGGAAAAGTGCGCCCACGCCTTTGTAGGCAGATTTGCCGACGGATTGGTGGGGACAGTGCAGACCCTTCCATGGAATCGCCGTGGCTGGCACTGTGGCCGAGGGAAGAACGGCAGTGCAAATGATACCCACATTTCCTTTGAGATCTGCGAGGACGGCCTGGAGGATGCCAGCTATTTTAAGGCGGTGTACCAGGAGGCCGTGGAGCTGACCGCCTCTCTCTGCAAAGAGTATAACCTGGACCCGTTGGCTGACGGAGTGGTAATCTGCCATCAGGAGGGCTACCGCAGAGGGATCGCCAGTAACCACGGTGATGTCCTTCACTGGTTCCCTAAATTCGGCAAGACCATGGATGATTTCCGGGCGGATGTAGCCCGGTGGATGGAAGGAGAGGATGAAACTGTGACATACGAGCAGTGGAAGGAGTACATGGACCGCTATCGGCGGGAGCTGGGCACACAGCCAGCCAGCCAGTGGGCTGTCCCCTATATCAACAAAGCCATTGACGCTGGTCGCATGGACGAAGTCAACGGAAGCATTGAGCGGCCCCAGGACTTTGTGACAAGGCAGGAGCTGGCAACAGTAGTATCGAATCTGTAAAAAGGACGTGAACCAATGAGCGCAAGAGTGAAGCTGCCTGACCCGCTGGATAAGCTCTTGCGCTCTCAACTGGAGGAGGCCATCCACGAGGCCGCACTCCACCGGGACGATGAACTGATCGCCAGACGATATCTTATTGACAAATGGTGTCAAATGGATATTGCGGCGGAGCTGGGATGGCGCAGGGCCACGGTGGGAGACCACCTTAAACATATTTTGGAACGGGTGAAAAATGTATCCGCCAAGCTCTACACAAACCGTACATAAAACGTACACAACCCCGACTGGGACCGTACCCAGCCGGGGAATTTTTATGCGACAATATAGACATGGAGGACGTGAGGATCAAGGGTTGGTACACGTCGCCGCCCTCCTCACGGACTCCTTATTTTTATACAAAGGACGTGTGATATATGACCCCGGTAGAGAGATTGATTGCCGCTGGCATCCGGCCCGATTGCGCCAGGGAAACCATTATGTGGTTTCGGGCACAGGGGGATGATTATGGTTTGGAAAAGTATCTGAATGAGGTAGAAGCAAGGAAGGGGGTGCCAGCCGATGGCCGGATTTCCTAATTATACATACCCCGCTTACGGCGGCTACAACCCTGTAACTCCGTTTGCGCCCGCTCCGCAGGTCTACCAACCTATGCAGCAGCCCGTTCCACAGCCTGTACAGTCCGCCCAGACAGTTGGGAGTACAAACACACAGCCCAACTTTTTCTGCCGTCCTGTTGCCTCCAAAGAGGAAGCATTGGGTGTCCCAGTGGACTTTATGGGTGCCCCCATGTTTTTCCCGGACCTTGCTCATAGTGTGGTCTACATGAAGCGGTTCAATACCAACAGTGGGTCGGCTGATGTGTTTGAATTTAAGCTCGACACGCCTAGAGAGAAACAGGAACAGGTACCCACTCAGGTAGCGGCCTTTGCCCCGCTGGATGAGTTTATAGACATGAAGGACACAGTACAAAATTTAAAGGACGAGGTTGATAGGTTGAAAAAACCTACTGGAAAGGCAGTGAAAAAGAATGATGCCTCCAATGATGAATAATCCAATGATGGCAATGCTCCAGATGGCACGGAACGGCGGAAATCCCATGCAAATGCTTCAACAGATGGCTGGACAGAATCCACAGGCCGCCCAAGCTATGCGGCTGATTCAGGGAAAGAATCCGCAGCAGCTCCGCCAGATTGCGGAAAACATGGCAAAAGAGCGGGGCGTGGATCTTGACCAAATGGCCAGACAGATGGGGCTCACATTGCCTAAGTAAATAAATCACTTTATCAGTTTTCGGGTCTTGATAAAAACCGCTCTTTGGAAACATCCGGGGAGCGTACGGCCCCGATGTAATAACTGATAAAGGAGTATATACAATGGATAACGATTTTGCGACTGGCTATGCGCTGGGCAGCGATTCCAACGGCGGAAACTGTAACAACGGCTTCGGTGGCGATGCCTGGGGTGGTATTTGGGGCATCATCATTCTAGCTATGGTCTTTGGCTGGGGCCGCGGTGGTTTCGGCGGCTTCGGTGGTGGCGGTGCCAGCACTGATCCTGGTCTCCAGGGCCTTGCTACCCGTGCCGATGTAAACGAGGCCATTGCCTTCAACGGTGTGGAGCGCGGCATCTCTGCTATTCAGCAGGGCATCTGTGACAGCACCTATGCCCTAAACAACAGCATCACCAACGGCTTCAATAACACCAATGTTGCTCTGCTTCAGGGCTTCAACGGCATCCAGTCCCAGATGTGCAACATGGCCGCGCAGGCTCAGGATTGTTGCTGCCAGACCCAGCGGGCCATTGACGGTGTGAATTACAACATGGCCACCAACACCTGCGCCATTCAGAACACTATCCAGGGCAGCACCCGCGATATTTTGGAAAACAACAATTCCAACACCCGTGCCATCCTGGATTTCCTGACTCAGAGCAAGATTGATTCCCTCCAGGCTGAGAATCAGTCCCTCAAGCTGGCTGCGTCTCAGGCTAACCAGAACAGCTATCTGACTGCCACTCTGGACGCTCAGACCTCTGAACTGATCCGGCGCATCAATCCCATGCCCGTGCCTGCCTATCAGGTGCCCGCCCCTTATCCCTACTGCGGGGCCTATAACAGCGGCTGCGGCTGTGGCTGCTAAACTGGTCGAAATCGACCCCTTTAACTTTCCGGCTCTGCCGTGACTATTTCGGGGCGGTGGGCAACAGTCTGCCGCCCCTGATTTTTGGAGGTAAAATATATGTCTTGCAAACCTGTATGTAAGCTCTGTGACCGGCTTGTGCTCTCACAGGCTGTCGTCTTTACTGGTGGGAATCTGGAGATCAACCTTCCGGCTGGGGCCTACAACAACGGAGAGAAGTATTGTATTGTTGTGGCCCAGGCAATCCCTGAAACTGCCACTATCAATGCTCCGGTATATATCACCATCGGGACCGGGACAACGCTCTACCCGCTGACCAAGCGTAGCTGTGCTCAGGTAACCGCATGTGGTATTCGTACCCGCACCCGCTACTCTGTCTGTGTGGTTACTACTCCCACCGGCGGCTCGTTCCGTATGCTGGGCGCTCCCTGCTGCTCCCCCAGCAACAACCTTTCCAGCATTGACGGTGGGACCGCCGCTGCCCCTGCGACATAAAGGAGGGATACAGTATGAAACGATCTACTAAAATGCTTCTGATGAACCAGGGGAAAGAAAAAGGCCGCCATTTCGGGTTTGAGTATGATGATTGGCGGGCTAAAGACCGCTATCCGTATCCTGACCGGGTAGAGGACCGCTTCCGCGACCGCACTGGCCGTGAGCACTACGACAATGGACGGTATGCCCCAATGTCCGCAATGATGGAACCGGAGGACAGAGGATATCGCAGATATTCAGACGGACGGTTTGCGCCCAGGTCTGATATGTATGGGCCTGATATGGGGCGCTATCTTCCCTACCATGACCAACCCATGGGCCATTTTGACGAGAACCAGCATTGGCCGATAAACGATAGATACGAGGGCCGTCCAATCGGGTTCAATCGTGACTGGGTACAAATGGGAAGTTCCGATGCGAGCGTGCCTCAGTATCGAGAGATGGACCACATTCCTGGCCATCGTGCTATGAGTGGATATTCTGACAGCAATTATTCCCCAAAGTTTGACCAGCAAATGGCCGATGAGTGGACCAGCCACATGGAGAATGAGGATGGAACAAATGGAGCCCATTGGACATTCGACCAGGCAAAACAGGTCATGGCACAACGGAGTCTAGGTTATGATCCCTACGAATTTTGGGCCGCACTCAATATGATCTATTCCGATTATGTTAAAGTGGCCAAGAAATTCGGAGTCGGGGATAAGATCGACTTCTATGTCGATATGGCGAAAGCATTCCTGGACGACAAGGACGCTGGTCCCGATAAACTGGCGAAGTATTATAAGTACATCGTAAGATAAAAAAGTCCGCCCTCAAAATTGGGGGCGGACTATTCTGTAAAGTAAAAATACTTTTCCACCACATTTTCCACCACTTAAAGGCACAAACAGGCACTAAAAAGATATTTTCTCTGCCTTTGAAGGAGAAAGAAAAATTCCCTGAAAGCACTGGAAATAAAGCACTTTCAGGGAATTTTAGCTTGGCAGCGGGAGAAGGATTCGAACCCTCACAAACAGAGTCAGAGTCTGTCGTGC
>OGHO01000572.1_pt1 | contig 47250 bp, 32 predicted proteins | sample 1571421 | NCBI WGS metagenome assembly OGHO01 (sample SAMEA2581937, study PRJEB24529) | metagenome | biome: Human gut stool | place: China | collected 2011
GGGTGCATCTTGCCGTCGTAGATCACCACGCGGATGTCGCGGGCGTACGATCCGGTCAGCGGGCCTTCGTCCATCTTCTCCATGATGCCCTTCAGGATGGCAGGCATGAAACGCGCGTCGATGGCGCCGCCCACGATCGCCGAGTAGAACTGCAGCTTGCCGCCCCACTGAAGGTCGTATTCCTCCTTGGTCTTGGGGTTCAGCACCATGTCGCCCTTGCCGGGAATCTTGTAGTTCTTCGGTTCGCCGATGCCCTCGTAATAGGGTTCGATGATCATGTGCACCTCGCCGAACTGGCCTGCGCCGCCCGACTGCTTCTTGTGGCGGTAGTCGGCCTGCGCGACCTTCGTGATGGTCTCGCGGTAGGGGATCTTCGGCGCGATGTATTCGTAGGCGAGTTTGTTCTCCTTCTCGATGCGCGAGCGCAGGATGTTCAGGTGGTGTTCGCCCTGGCCCTGGATGATGGTCTGCTTCAGCTCCTTGGAGTATTCGACCAGAATGGTCGGGTCTTCGAATTTGGCGTCGTTGAGCACCTTGCCCAGCTTCTCCTCGTCGGCCTGCTCCTTGCACTTGATGGCGGCGCGGTAACGCGGCTCGGGGAAAGCGATCGGTTCGACGGTCACGGGAGCCGACGGGGCCGAAAGCGTGTCGTTCGTCCGCGTGCCTTTCAGCTTCACCGTGCAGCCGATGTCGCCGGCCATGAGTTCCGTGACCTTGATCCGGTTTTTGCCCGCCACGGCGAACAGCTGCGAGAGCTTTTCCTTGTTTCCGGTGCGGGTGTTCACCAGCTCCGTTCCCTCGGCGATCTTGCCGCGGATGACCCGGAAATAGGAGATCTCGCCGATGTGCTGTTCCACCTGGCTCTTGAAGACGAACGCTACGGCGGGTGCGGTCTCGTCGGCCGTGATCTCCTCGCCTTCGGTCGAGAGGAATGCCGGGGCCTTCTGCGGACCGGGCGCCACGTTGATGATGAATTCCATCAGGCGCTTGGTCCCGATGTCCCGCTTGCCGCTGGTGCAGAAAATGGGCATCACCTCGCGCTTCGAGAGGCCGATCTTCAGGCCCGAGCGGATGTCGTCCTGCGTGAGCGTGCCTTTGTCGAAGTAAAGCTCCATCAGCGCCTCGTCGTGTTCGGCGGCCATTTCCACCAGTTCCTTGTTCAGTTCCTGGGCTTTTTCCAGCTCCTCGGCCGGAATTTCCAGCTCCTCGCGGTGGCCGTCGTTGTCCTTGAAGCGGTACATCTTCATCAGCAGCACGTCGATGAAGGCGTTGAACTCGGGACCCTGGTTGACGGGGTACTGCACGATGACGGGTTTCACGCGCGACGAAGCCCGGATCGACTCGACCGTGGCCTCGAAACTGGCCTTCTCGGCATCCAGCTGGTTCACCACGCCGATCACGGGTTTCTGCAGCAGCCGGGCGTAGCGGGCCTGAATCTCGCTGCCCACCTCCCAGCCGTTCTGGGCGTTGAACAGGAAGACGCCCACGTCTCCGACCTTGAAAGCCGAGAAGAGGCTTCCGCAGAAGTCGTCCGAACCGGGGCAGTCGATGATGTTCAGCTTGCGGTCCATGAATTCGGTGAAGAGGATCGTCGAATAGATCGAGCGTTTGTATTCGTGCTCGATATCCGTGTTGTCCGAGAGCGTGTTGTTCGTCTCGATACTACCCCTGCGGTCGATGACCTTACCCTCGAAGGCCATCGCTTCGGCAAGGGTAGTTTTCCCCGTGCCGGGCGCGCCGATGAGTACGATGTTCTTGATCTCTTTAGCTGAATAATTTTTCATATTCTCGTATGGTTTTAAGGTTTTTCGGTTAGCCGACTATAAATATACAAATTATTCGTGAAAAACAACTTCGGGAATGAAAAAATCGCCCTCAAGGGGCGATTTTTCGGTCTGTCGGAACTACGGATTCACTTTGCGGCCGCGGGGCGGTAGTGCGCCAGCGCGGGCAGAACGATCCGTTCCATGACGTCGTACCCTTCGGGCGTGGGGTGCACGCCGTCCTTGGTGTACTCGCTGCGCATCGAGCCGTCCCCGGCGTCCATCGCCGTGTAATAGTCGACCCAGGCCAGCCCGCGGTCGGAGGCGTACTGACGCAGCCGTGCGTTCAGGTCCCGGATTTTTTCGGGAACCGACTCGATCTCGGTCCTCCAGGGATATTTCCCGGCCGGGAGCACGGAGCAGATGATCGGCCGGATGCCTGCGGCCATTGCCAGTTCGGCCATCGATATGATGTTTTCGACGATGTGCTGGGTCGTGATCGGTCCGTTGTTCTGTGCCAGGTCGTTCGTCCCGGCGAGGATCACCACCGCCTGCGGGTGGAGGTTGATCACGTCGGCCCGGAAGCGGCAGAGCATCTGGCCGGTGACCTGCCCGCCGATGCCGCGGCAGGCGAAATTGTTCGCCGTGAAGAATTCGGGGTGGGCGTTGTCCCATCCGTCGGTGATCGAGTTGCCCATGAACACCACCGCGGGCGGCGTCGTGAGTTGTGCGTTGGCTTCGGCATAGCGGCCGTAGTTGGCCCAGTCGCGCTGTTGGGCCGTCAGCAGGGCCGGAAGTGCGAGCGCGATCAGCAGAATCAGCTTTTTCATGAAGATCGTTACTTTTTTTGAGCTTGGGTGATGTTGCGTGCGTTGCGTTCGTCGTCGCTGCGGCGGCGTTTGCCTCCGAAGCGGCCGAAGAGCCATCCCGCGGCGAAGGCGGCCAGCAGGAGGATGATGTCCACGAAGACGCTCGCCAGCCATCGCTGGATGGCCGGAGCGAAATTCCAGAGCAGCAGGAAGACGATCAGGATGCCCAGCAGGCCCAGACCGATTGTCCATTTCTTGTCCATAGTCGTTGTGTTTGCGGGGGTTTCGATGTGTTATTTGCCCACGACGGCTTCGAGTTCTTCGGCCGTGACGGGAATTTTCCGGTCGCCGATGATACGGCTGCCCGACTCCGTCACGAGGATGTCGTCCTCGATGCGGATGCCTCCGAAATCGCGGTAGGCTTCCAGCGCGTCGTAGTCGACGATGCCTTTGTAAAGCCCTTCGGCGCGGCATTTGTCGATCAGTGCGGGGATGAAGTAGAGTCCCGGTTCATCGGTCATCACGGTCCCCGGTTCGATCCGCCATGCCGCGCGGTAGACGCAGGTTCCCGACTTGGCCGCCCGTTCGGTGATCGAACCGTAGTCGAACGACCTCTCGCCCATTGCCTCGCAGTCGTGCACGTCCATGCCCAGCCCGTGGCCCAGCCCGTGGGGCATGAGCATCGTCATCGCGCCTGCGGCCACGGCGTCGGCGGCCGTGCCTTTCAGCAGGCCCAGCCCGACAAGTCCCTCGGCGAGGGTCATGTAGGCGGCGTTGTGCACCTCGGTATACATCATGTGGGGTTTCACGATACGGGCCACGTGGTCGTGTGCGGCCAGCACGATGTTGTAAATGTCTTTTTGCTTTTGGGTGAAGCGTCCGCTCACGGGATAGGTGCGCGTGTGGTCCGAGCAGTAGCCTTCGACGGTCTCGCCGCCGGCGTCGCACAGCAGCAGCCGTCCCTCCTCCAGCACGCCGTCGGCGTTGAGGTTGTGAAGCGTCTCGCCGTGCTGGGACACGATCGACGGGAACGACACGCCCTGTCCCAGGGATTTTGCGACGCCCTCGATGGCTCCCGCGATCTGGCGTTCGACGATGCCCGGGCGGCACATTCGCATGGCCGTCGTGTGCATTTCGTAGCCGATTCGGAAGGCGCGTTCCATCTCCTCGACCTCTTCGGCGCTCTTCTTCTCGCGCATCTCCGCCACGGCGAACATCAGGTCCACCGACTTGTAGTCGTGCAGCAGTGCGGGTTTGATGCCCAGCAGTGCCGACAGCTGGAGTTTCGTCTCCCCGCGGTAGGGCGGCAGGTAGTGGATCCTGCGGCCCAGAGAGATCGCCCTGCGCAGTCGTTTTTCAAGCTCCGCCATCGGGAACGTCGCCGCGACGCCCACTTCGGCGCCCATCTCGCGCAGCGTGGGCTGCGGACCGGTCCAGATGATGTCCTCGACGGTGAAATCGTCGCCGTAGAGCGCCTCTTCGCCCGTGTCGGCGTCGATCAGGCCGGCGACCGACGGCACGTTCAGTCCGAAGTAGTAGCGCAGCGTGGAGTCCTGCCGGAAATAGTAGGCGTTGTTGGGATAGTTGTTCGGCGAGAGGGGATTGCCCGGGAGCAGGATGATGCCGCTCCCGATCTTCGTGCGCAGCTCGTGGCGGCGCGCAGTATAGGTTTTTGCTGAAAACATAACGTTGCTGTTTTCTACAAAAATAGTAAAAATATGGGAGGCTTCCTATCGCGGCGGGCTATTTTTCGGAAAATCGCCCCTGCGAACGCCCTGCGGCGCGTCTATTTGCGGCGCGCCAGCCCTTCGGGCAGGGGCAGCGAAATGCGTGCGAGGCTGACGACGGCTCCCGTGACGGCGAATCCGCCCGCCAGCAGCAGGGCGGTGCGGGTGCTGTTTTCGGGCACGACATGGAACAGCAGGGCCATCAGCGCGGCGCCCGTCGTCTGCCCCACGAGGCGTGCCGTGGCCAGCATGCCGCTCGCCGAACCGCTCCGTTCGGGCGGGGCCGAGGCGATCAGGATGCTGTTGTTCGGCGACTGGAACAGCCCGAACCCTGCGCCGCAGAGCACCAGCCGCCAGATGATGTCGAAATCGGTCGGATGTTCCGGCAGGAAGGCCAGCAGGAACAGCCCCGCGGCCATCATCGCAAGGCCCGTGCCGCCCAGCAGCCCGGCGTGGACGCGCTCGACGAGCAGTCCGGCCACCGGGGCCACGACCATGATCACGGCGGGCCAGGCCGTCAGCAGCAGCCCCGTCTCGACGTCGTTGTATCCGCAGGCCTGCTGCAGGTAGAAGGGCAGCGCCACCATGGCGAGCATCTGCCCGAGGAACGAGCAGACCGACGTTGCGACCGACACCGAGAAGATCGGGATGCGCAGCAGGTCGAACGGCAGAATCGGGTAGGGTTCGCGCAGCTGGCCGCGGATGAAGAAGAAGCCGACGACGACGAGCGCCGCGACCCCCAGCGAGAGCACGCGCGGGTCCAGTCCGTGGGAAAAACCCTCGACCGAGGCCATCATGAGGCCGAACGTCAGGGCGTTCATCACCGCGTCGCGCCAGTCGAAGCGGTGATCGCGCACCCGCACGGGGTTCTCCGGCAGGAACCGGCGGCTGAGCGCCAGGGCGGCCAGCCCTATCGGGACGTTCACGGCGAACAGCCACGGCCAGTCGGCCACGGAGAGAATTCCCGCCGCCAGCGTCGGCCCGGCCACCGACGAGGTGGCGACCACCGTGGCGTTAATGCCCATGCCGCGCCCCAGCCGGGCTTTGGGGTAGATGAAGCGGATCAGCGTGGTATTGACCGAGGTGATGGCCGCGGCTCCGAACCCCTGCATGACGCGCGCCGGCACGAGGGTCTGGAGCGATCCGGAGAGCGAACATCCCACCGATGCCACCGTGAAGAGCATCAGCCCGCCGATATAGACCTTGCGGTAACCCACCACGTCGCCCAGCGCCGAGAGGGAGAGCAGCGAGACCATGATGGCCAGCTGGTAGGCGTTGACGATCCAGATCGAATCGGCCGCCGAGATGCCCAGCTGCTGCCCGATGGTGGGCAGTGCGACGTTGGCGATGGTCCCGTCGATCACCGAGAGCGATACGCCGAACGCCACGGCCAGGATGGCCCCGAGCCGCCGGGGCATGGGCAGTCCGTCCGCCGGGGACAGGGGTATGCGGGGTACGGCGTGCATTGCGACTGCAAAAGTAGGGATTTTTTCGGGCTTTTCCGGCAAAAGGCCCGAAAACGCGAAGGCCGGGAATTTCCGGGCCTTCGTCACACAACTATGATGGGCTTTCCGGTGCGGCGGCCGGTAAGAGGACCGCCTTCCGGGTCCGTTACCGGCGGCAGCTCTCCGGGACGATGTCGCCCTCGGGCCGGATGCCCTTGAGGTACTTGCCGAAGAACTTCTCCATCGCGCGGTAGAAGTCGAAGCGGTTCTCTTCGTTGTGGAATCCGTGGCCCTCGTTGTCCTTGACCATGTAGTCCACCTCCACGCCGCGGGCGCGCAGCGCCTCGACCATCTGGTTGCTCTCGGCGATGTTCACGCGGGGGTCGTTGGCTCCCTGTACGACCAGCAGCGGGGTTTTGATCCGCCCGGCGTTGAGCGCCGGGGAGTTTTCGCGCAGCATCTCCTGCTGCGTTTCGGGGTTGCCGACCATTTCGTACATCTGGTCGAGCAGCGGCTTCCAGTAGGGAGGAATGGTGTTCATGAACGAGAAGAGGTTCGAGACACCCACGTAATCCACGGCGCAGGCGTAGAGGTCGGGATCTTTCACGATGCCCTGCAACGTGGCGTAACCGCCGTACGAGCCGCCGTAGATGGCGATCCGGGCGGGATCGGCGATGCCTTTTCCGATCAGCCAGTCGACGCCGTCGGTGATGTCGTCCTGCATCTCCTGCCCCCATTTGCCGAAGGCGATCTCCATGAAGCGGCGTCCGAAGCCCGTCGAGCCGCGGAAGTTCATCTGCAATACGGCGTAACCGCGGTTGGCCAGGAACTGCGCCTCGGGGTTGAAGCCCCACGAGTCGCGCGCCCACGGACCTCCGTGGGGGTTCACCACCACGGGCAGGTTTTTGGCGTTGCGCAGGGTCTTGCCCACGGGCAGCGTGAGGTAACCCTCGATGCGTTCGCCGTCGCGCGAGGTGTACTCGATGGGGAGCATTTCGGCCATCTCCTCCTGTTTGATCCACGGGCGGAGTTCGGCCAGTTTGGTCATCGTGTCGGCCTCGGCGTCGTAGAGGTAGTAGGCGCCCGCCGTGCGGTCGCTGCCGGCGTAGACGATGTATTTGTCCTCGGCCTTGTCCGAACCGGCGATGCCCAGTTCGTAACCGCGCAGGTGGCGTTCCATGCGGCCGAACAGCTCGCCGGCCTCGCGGTCGAAGAAGTGGCGCGTCGTTCCCTTGTGGCCTTCGTACGATACGCCGAGCAGTTTTTTCTTCTTTTCGCTGTACCAGACGCCCTCCAGGTCGTAGGTGTCGTTCGTGTAGAGCACCTCTTTCTCCTCGCACGTCGCGGGGTCCATCAGCACGAGGGCATCCTTGTCGCGTCCGAGGTTGGTGATGGCGTACACCATCCTGTTGTCGGGGGTGAACGTCGCGAAGTTGACCCCCTCCTTGAAGTTGGTCGTCAGCACGGGGCGGAACTCGTCGGCCTCGGTCTCGCGGTAGCGGATCTGGGTGTTCACGCCGTCGACGATGGCGTAGGCTACGCGCAGACGGCCGTCGTGGTCGGTCTGCCAGCCCTGCACGTCGCCGGGGTTTTCGCAAAGCAGGGTTTTCTCCCCCGTGTTGAGGTTCAGGCGGTAGGGATCGAATATCTGCGGGTTGCGCTCGTTCGTCCCGATGATCATCAGCGAATCGATCTCCTCCAGCGGGTCGATGATCGTGGTCTGCACGCCCGGGAGGGCGGTGTAGGCCTTCGGATCCGTGCCGTCGATGTCGACGCCGTAAAGCTGGAAATTCTCGTCGCCGCCCGTGTCCTTGAGGTAGAGGATGCGGCCGTCGTTGGCCCAGAAGTACCCGGCCAGGTCGCGTTCGGTCTCCGAGGTGATTCGCACGGCCTCGTCCGAGCCGACCTGCTGTACGAAGATGTTGCGGCGGCTCTCCCAGGGGGCCATGTAGGAGAAGTACCTGCCGTCGGGCGAAATCTGGTAGCCCGACTTTTCCGAGTTGCGGAAGAAGGTCTCCATCGGCAGCTCGGGAGCAGCCTTCGGAGCGCAGGCGACGGCCGTGGCGGCCATTGCGGCGATGATAAGGAGTTTTTTCATGGGTTTTATTTGTTTGAGTTCTCTTCTTGTTTGTCGGTTTTGCGCCAGATGTTCGTCAGGCAGAGTACCAGCACGATGACGATCGGCAGATCGAACCCGTGCGGCGACTGGGGGAACATCAGATGTGTGGCGACCTTCACGGCGAAAGCCGCGATGACGAGGAAAATGGTCAGGATGCGGATGACTTTTTCGATTTCCATGGGATGTCTTTTCTGTTTTCGACACCGCAAACATACGAAACAAATTTTGAAAAACAAATAATTTTTATTGAAATTCGATAAATAATTTTCGATAGTTGGTCGTATTCGGTTTCCGGGCACGAAAAAAGGCGCACCTTTCGGATGCGCCTTCCCGTCGTTGGGGGACGGTCAGATTTTGAGGTATATCTTTTTCCGGTCGAGGAACCACAGCAGCAGCCAGCAGACGGTGACGTATCCCGCCGAGAGGACCACGGCGGCCGCCTCGGGCGAGAGTTTCGAAGCCAGTCCGCCGAAGAAGAATTCCGAGGTGTAGCTCACGCGGACGATCCGCTGGACCATGTAAATCGTGATCGAATTGACGCCGATGACCTTGAAGAAATAGCTCCACCGCCGCCACTGCCGCACATCTATTATATAATAGAACAGAGCGAACATGCCCAGCGAGTAGGCTCCCGCGGCGAACACGAAGGCCGGTGTCCAGAGTTTCTTGTTGATCGGCTGCAACGGGTCGAGGCAGAGCGCCAGCACCAGCAGCACGACCGCCCCGGCGGCCATCCAGAGCGCCTTGCGGCTGCCGGAGGTCCGCTCTTCGGAGCGGCGGACGAACTCGCCCGTGAACATGCCCAGCATGGCCGTCACGATGGCCGGGAGGGTGCTCAACAGCCCTTCGGGGTCGAATCCCCTGCCTCCCAGCAGGTGCGTGGGCATCACCATCCGGTCGACGTAGCCCACGATGTTGCCTTCGAGGGTCAGCGGTCCGGCCCCTCCGGCGTCGGGCGCGGCTACGAATTGCAGCAGCAGTCCGTAGCCGAGCAGGATCGCGGCGGCGATGACGGCACGCGAGCGCACGTTGAAGTTGACGAACAGCAGCGCCGCGAACATCCACGCCAGGCCGATCCGTCCCAGTACGCTCGGCAGGCGCAGCGTGGCGAAGTCGAGTTTGAACAGGCCGCTGTAAACGAATCCCAGCACCACGAGCGTCAGGCCGCGGCGGATGACTTTCAGGTAGATGCTCCGCTCGCTCATCCCTTTTTCGCGCTGTTTGGCGAGGGAGAAGGGGAACGAGATGCCCGCGATAAAGAGGAACAGCGGGAAGATGGTGTCGTGGTGGAAGAATCCGTTCCAGTCGGCGTGACCCATCTGGGCGGCCGTCCAGTCCGAAAACTCCCCGGGCCAGAGCTTGCACAGGGCCGCTACCAGCCCTGCGAATCCCATGATGAAGAGCATGTCGAAGCCCCGGAGGGCGTCGAGCGAAAGGAGCCGCTGCGAAGCGGCCGGTTTGGTCGGTTGAGGTTTCATCGGTATCGGGTTTCAGGTTGTTTCGGCGGGGACGAATTTGTAGAGCTGGTCGCCGCGGCGGACGACGCCGGGCGTGCGGATGGCGCAGAGTTCCCCCTGGGCGATCGATTCTGCCGGCTGTCCGTCGGGTCCGTGCAGTTCGGTGAGCGTCTGCTCGGCGACGCCCGTGGTTGCGCCGAGGAAGAAGATCGGTTCCCCGACGGCGAGCGGCGCCGCTTCGACCGATACTTCAGCTACCGAGAGTTTCTTGTAGAAATTCACCACTTTACCCACATACACTTTGCGTTGGGTGGCCGACGATCCGTAGGCGGGGCTGTGCTCCACGACGGGACGTCCGGCGTAGTAGCCTTCCCAGAAACCGCGGTTGAAAACCGTGCGGAGCCGCTCTTTCAGCTCCGCAGTTAAAGCGGGGGTGTAGGTTCCGGACTCCATCGCCTTGAGCGCCTGGTCGTAACACTCCACCACGCGCTTGACGTACTCCGCGCCGCGGGCGCGTCCCTCGATCTTCAGCACCCGGACTCCTGCGGCGATCATTTTGTCGAGGAAGTCGATGGTGCAGAGGTCCTTGGGCGAGAGGACGTAGCGGCCGTCGATGTCCAGTTGCGCGCCCGTCTCCTTGTCCGTGACGGTGTATTTGCGGCGGCACAGCTGGCGGCAGGCGCCGCGGTTGGCCGAGCAGTTGGTTTCGTAGAGCGAAAGGTAGCATTTGCCCGAGACGGACATGCACAGCGCGCCGTGGGCGAACATTTCGATTTCGACCAGTTCGCCCCGCGGGCCGCGGATGTCGTCCTCGACGATCCGGCGGCGGATCGCTGCCACCTGCTCCAGCGACAGTTCGCGCGCCAGCACCACCGTGTCGGCCCACTGCGCGTAGAAGCGCACGGCCTCGGAGTTCGAGACGTTGCTCTGGGTCGAGATGTGCACCTCCTGCCCGATCCGGCGGGCGTAGAGGATCGCCGCCATGTCCGAAGCGATCACGGCGTCGACGCCCTCCTTCTTGGCGCGGTCGATCACGGCGTGCACGTCGGCGATCTCGTCCTCGTAGACGATCGTGTTGACCGTCAGGTAGGTCCTCACCCCGGCCTTGCGGGCCGCGGCGACGATCCGTCCCAGGTCGTCGAGCGTGAAGTTGGCCGCCGACGCCGAGCGCATGTTGAGTCTCCCGACACCGAAATAGACGGCGTCGGCTCCGGCCCCGATGGCGGCCGCCAGCGATTCGTAGCTCCCGACGGGAGCCATTATTTCAATGTCGGAGCGCTTCATCATTCATTTTTTCCGGTCCATCAGGCTCATGGCGTAGTCGCGCATGCGCTGCGTCCGCGAAGGCTCCACCGAAAGGGTGTCGAGGATCGACAGCGCACGTTCGAAACGCAGTTGGATCTGCTGCTCGGTCAGGCGCGGCACGTCCAGCCGGTCGTAGATCGACTTCACCTTGCCGATCTTCTCGGCGTCGGAGAGCGCCGGGTCGCGGTAGGCCGTGCGCAGCATCTCGCGCGTCGCCTCGTCCGCACGGCTCATCGCCGTGATCATCAGGTAGGTCTTCTTGCCTTCGAGGATGTCGCCCCCGATGGCTTTGCCCAGCCGCTGGTCGCCGTAGCTGTCCAGCAGGTCGTCCTGCAGCTGGAACGCCAGACCCAGTTCGACGGCGAAGCGCCGCAGGCGGCGGCAGTCCTCGTCCGAAGCGCCGCCCAGCATCGCGCCGATCACAACCGCGCCGGCCAGCAGCACCGAGGTCTTCAGCTCGATCATGTGCATGTATTCGACCACCGAGACTTTGGGTTTGTGTTCGAAATCCATGTCGTACTGCTGCCCTTCGCACACTTCGAGCGCCATGGTGTTGAAGGTCGAGAGCACCTGCGGCAGCAGGCTGGCCGGGACGGTGCTCAACAGGCGGTAGGCGTAGATCATCATGGCGTCGCCCGAGAGGATGGCCACGTTCTGCCCCCACTTGGCATAGACCGAGGGTTTGCCCCGGCGCACGGCGGCGTTGTCCATGATGTCGTCGTGCAGCAGCGTGAAGTTGTGGAACACCTCGACGGCAGCAGCCGCGGGCAGCGCCTGCTGCACGTCGTCGGAGAAGATGCCGCAGGCGAGCGTCAGCAGCATGGGACGGAGGCGTTTGCCGCCTCCGGAGAGCGAATAGCCGATCGGGGCGTAGAGGAGTTCCGGCTCGGCCGGAAATTCGGCCTGGGCAAGGTAATTTTCGATGGCGGAGAGCATCTGCTCGTTGGTCTGCATAGTCTTGAATGGTACTTTTGGATCGGAAACTGTCCCAAAAATAGGAAAAAACTTTGGAGTAGCCGAATTTTCGATTAACTTTGACAGGATAAAACTAACTTTTAACCTGAAGCACGATATGAAAAAACTCGCGATCGGCGTGGACATCGGCGGCATCAACACCGCTTTCGGCCTCGTGGATGAAAACGGCGACCTCTATGCCGAATCGGTCATCTCGACCAAGAAGTATCCCTATGTTGACGACTATCCGGCTTATGTCGAGGACCTTTGCGACTCGATGCGGGCGCTGGTGCAGAGCCTTTCGTTCGAGTACGAGCTGACGGGCATCGGCATCGGCGCGCCTAATGCCAACTACCATAAGGGAACGATCGAGAATCCGGCAAACCTCTGGAAGTTCAAGCCCGAAGACCCCAATCCCGACGAGGCGCGCCGCGTGTTCCCGCTGGCGGACGACATTTCGAAGTGTTTCGGCGGCGTGAAGACGCTCATCACCAACGACGCCAACGCGGCGACGATCGGCGAGATGATCTACGGCAACGCCAAGGGCATGCGTGATTTCATCATGATCACCCTCGGCACGGGGCTCGGTTCGGGATTCGTCGCCAACGGCGAGATGATTTACGGCCACGACGGCTTCGCCGGCGAGTTCGGGCACGTGATCGTCGAGCGCAACGGCCGCGAGTGCGGCTGCGGCCGCAAGGGCTGTCTGGAGGCCTACGTCTCGGCGACGGGCATCAAGCGCACGGCGTTCGAGCTGATGGCGAAGATGAACGCCCCCAGCAAGCTGCGCAGCATCGCGTTCGACGACTTCGACGCCTCGATGATCTCGGCCGCCGCCGAGCAGGGCGACCCCATCGCGCTGGAGGCCTTCCGCTATACGGGCGAAATACTGGGCCGTGCGCTGGCCGACGTGGTGACGGTGACCTCGCCCCAGGCCATTTTCCTCTTCGGCGGACTTTCGAAGGCCGGCAAGCTGATCTTCGAACCGACGCAGTGGTATATGGAGGAGAACATGCTCTTCGTCTTCAAGAACAAGGTAAAGCTGCTTCCCAGCGGTATTCAGGGCAAGAACGCCGCCATCCTCGGCGCCTCGGCGCTGATCTGGCAGGAAGCTGCCAGGTAGCCGTTACCGTTTGTGCCGCAAGGGCGAAGTTTTCAAGAACTTCGCCCTTTTTGAAAACCGACAACTTTAAATTCAGAGCAATGAAACGTTTATTCCTTCTGGCCGTCGCGCTGCTGACGGTCTGGGCTGCGGCCGCGCAGATGCGGTTCGTGGACGCCACCGAGTTGAACCTCATCGGCAAGGCCCTGCCGACGCCGCATCCCTACCACCGGATCGACACGGTGGCCTACAAGGGCTTCACCAAAAGCGAGAACCAGCAGGTGCGCTGTTCGGCGGGCCTCGCGCTGGTCTTCAAAACCAATTCCACGCGCATCGACCTTGAGCCGCAGTACACCCCGTTCGTCTATACGGGGTCGAGCACCCCGCGGGTCGCTTCGGAGGGTTTCGACCTCTACATCCGCAAGGACGGCGAGTGGCTTTACGCCGCCTCGCGCGCCCCGAAGAAGCGCGGCGAAGCCTATACGATGATCGGCAACATGGACTCCTCGGAGAAGGAGTGCCTGCTCTACCTGCCCAACTACAACGAACTGACGTCGCTCCGCGTCGGGGTGGACGAGGGGGCGACGATCACGCCGATGGAGAATCCCTTCCGGCATAAGATCGTGATCTTCGGGTCGAGTTTCACGCACGGCGTCAGCACCAGCCGCGCGGGCATGAGCTACCCGATGCAGATCGGCCGCAACACGGGCCTTTACTTTTGCAGCATCGCGTGCAGCGGCAACTGCAAGCTGCAACCCTATTTCGCCGACTACCTCGGCGACGTAAAGGATGCCGACGCGATGGTTTTCGACGCCTTTTCGAATCCCGACGCGAAGATGATCGAGGAGCGGCTGATTCCCTTCATCGAACGCATCCGTGCGAAACTGCCTTCGACGCCGCTGATCTTCGTGCAGACGATCTACCGCGAGAGCGGCAATTTCGATCTCCGTTCCCGCAAAATCGAAGAGGACAAGCGTGCGATGGCCCGCAGGCAGATGGCCGAGGCGGTGAAGCGCTTCGACAACGTTTATTTCGTCGACAAGGCGGACCTCACGGGTACCGACCACGTGACTTCGGCCGACGGTACGCACCCTTCGGACCTGGGTTACTGGCGCTGGGCGCAGAATCTCCAGCCCGAACTGCTGAAGATATTCAGGAAGTGCGGCATCCGCTGATCCGGCGGGTTTTACGGTAAACAAGGGGAGGCGGCTCATTGCGAGCCGCCTCCCCTTGTCTGGCATGTGCCGGAATCACTTTTTCTGCGACACCTTGAAATTGTCGATCCAGAAGCGGCAGTTGGCCCCTTCGCCGGCCAGCGTCAGCCGGGTGTCGCGGGTCGCTCCCGTGACGGTTACGACGATGTGGTGCCACAACGCGCCTGCGGCCCAGTCGGTGTAATCGCCGCAGTAGAAGTTGTAGCTCTGCCTGTCGGCGCTCGGCGACGTGTAGTCGTCGTTGGCCACTCCGGTATAGTTGCCCGTCAGCGAGACGATCTGGCCGGCGCCGGCGACCGAAAAGATGGTTTTGCCCTTCTCGCTGGCGTGCTTGTACTCCAGGATGTCGAACTCCACGACGATCTCCGTCGGCGTGTCGCCGATCGCGTCGAGCGCAGGCATGGTCAGATTGCCCGGGTTGCCTGCGATGCCCAGCGTCAGACAGCCGTTCTTCGCATAGGTCCGCTCTCCCGAGTAGCCCCGTGCTTTCCAGTCGGCGGGCCAGCTGCCGATGATCGTGCCGTTGGTTCCGAGGGTCGTTCCGGGGGCGACGTTGGGAAATCCGGTGAAAATCCCGCCCGACGAGCCGCTGCCTGCGGTCCAGGAGAAGTCGTCCTCGAAATAGACCACCTCGGGGATTTCGTGGGTCTGCGTGACGGTGAGCGTCGCGAGGGTCTGGTCGCCGGACGAAACGGTGACCGTCGCCGTGCGGGGCTGGCCGGTGAGGTTCTGCGTGAGGGCGCGGAACGTGAGCCCGTATGCGATGCCCGTTCCGAGGCCCTCGCTCGGGGGCGAAACGGTGAGCCAGTCGGCTTCGCAGGCTGCCGACCACGAGGTCGTGGCCTGGATGATCAGCGATGCTTCGGCGCCTGCAAGGTTGGCGATGTCGGTCCGGTTGCCGTCGGGCAGGCGGATTTCCGGCTCGACGGTCGAAGGTACGTCGCGCGATCCGGCCACGGCGCCTTTCACGGCTTTGCCGATCAGGATGTTGTCGATCAGGATGCGGGCGCCGGCCGTTGCGTCGGCCGTGCCGAAGACGATGCGGGTTTCGGACGTGGCGCCCTTGACGATGATCCAGTACTTCCGCCAGCGGAAGCTGTTCGTAAGCGTCACCTCGGTCCCGGCGGCGTCGGTGTCGCCGATCGTGCCGGGTCCGTCGACGGAAATCACCAGCGGCTTGGTGTCGGGCGTCATCGTCGCCGTGGCGTAGTTCGCGCCGTAGAACGAGACGAGCAGATCGACAGGTTCTGCTCCGATTTCCGCGAGCGCCGGGGTGACGAGCGCCGCGCGGCGCGACGAAATGCCGAGGCAGACGTAACCCTCGTAGCGGGCCTGCACGTCGGTGCGCGTACCCAGCGTGGAGTAGCCGATTGTTGCAAAGTCGTCGAGCAGGTCCAGCGTGAAGTAGTTGGCCTTGCCCGTTGCCGAGGTTGCGGCCGTCACCGTGGGCCATCCGCCGCCCGTGAGGTTGTCCCAGCGGCCGGAAGAGCTGATCCACGCGAAATCGTCCTCGAAATAAACCTCGCGGGTCTCGTCGGAGATGACCTCCATCTCCATCGTGTGCGGGATGTATTTGGCCGCGGCGAAAGCCCCCTTGTCGTCGGTGACGTAGGAGGTGAAAGGCTCCCCGGCGAAGAGGGTTTCGCTGAAAACCCGCTCGTCGGTGGTCACGGCCCTGAGCGAAAGACCGCCCGTTCCGGTGATGAAGCGTCCCAGCGGGATGCGCACCGAACGCGCCTTGTCCAGCGGCAGGCCGTCGCCGTCGCAGACGACGGTCAGGCGGTCGGACTGTTCGGTGAGGGTCACGTTGCCGAGGTTGTCGGTCGTGCCTTCGCCGGCCATCCAGCCCGTCAGCGCGGAACCTTCGGCGGGAGCGACTTCGATGGTCGCGATCGAGGTCTCCTCGAGAGGTTCGAAGCGCAGCTCCAGCACCGGGGCGAAGTTCCGGAAGCGCAGCGCCACGGGCTGCTGCTGTGAGGCCGAGGTCGAAGCCTCGCCGATCAGGAACGGCAGGGTGGTGTTCGCGCCTTCGGCGACGTGCTGTTCGGCCGGGACCGAGAAACGCACGACGGCACGGTTCAGGAGGCCCCCGGCGTTGGTCTGGTCGTAGGGATAGTAGGCGAAGAAGGTACGCCGCCCGGTGATAGACTCGTTCCAGCGGATAGCTTCGGCGACGGGCGTCAGCATGCTGAACGTCGTGGCGTCGGAGAGCGTATAGGGAATGTTCTCGACGTGGGGCGTGCCGTCGATCATCGCCGTGATGCCGATGCGGTCGCCGGTTTCCCAGCTGGTGACGGGACCTTGCTCGACGACGCGGGTTCCGGCCTCGGCGGGGTCGATCGCCGCGGCGAACTGCACGTCGCCGATCACGGCGGGCTTCTGTTCCGCCGTCTCGTCGTCCGAGCAGGCGCTCAGCGCGGCGATGCAGAGAGGTAGCAGGAAAAAACGTTTCATATCGGTAAGTTTTAAGGTTTTCGGGATTTAGTCGAAGAGGCGTACGGGCGATACGGTCTCGAAGGAGATGCGGCGGTAGAGTTCCTCCTTGCCCCCGGGATCGCCGTTCTCATAGAGGATGCCGACCGAACCGTCGGGCAGGCACACCAGGTCGGAGTAGGCCGCGCGGCCCTTGAAGACCGTCACGAAGCGGTTCCATGTGCGTCCGTTGTCGCGGCTGACGCCGATCGACATGTTTTCGCGCTTGAGCGAGCGGGGATTCGAAAAGAGCAGAGTGCGAGAGGATTTGCCGCCCTGCGGTGCATAGTTGAGGATGCTTCCCTGGCAGCGCGGCTCGACGAGCTGGCTCTCCTCCCACGTGCGGCTCCACGTCGCTCCGCCGTCGCGGCTCACCGCGCAGAGGCGCAGCGAGTCCCCGCGGTCGTAATGGCGCATGTTGAGCATCAGGTCGCCGTTGGAAAGTTCCGTGACCGAGCTTTCGTTGCCCCCGGGCTGCGAAACGGCGCCGATCTGCCACGTCGCGCCCCGGTCGTCGGAGTAGAGAAGGTGGGAGTTCGAGGCGATCCGCCCCTCGGGGGTCACCCATTTGTGGTTGGCCGGGACGACGAGTCGGCCCTTGTGCGGCCCGCGGGTTTTCTGGATGGCGTGGCACGGTCCGGTGGCATACCAGGTCCATTCGGGGCGCTTCACCGCGGAAGTGATCTCCACGGGTTCGCTCCATGTCACTCCGTGGTCGTCGGAGTGGAGCGAGAAGACGCGGCGGGTATTGGCGGCCTTGCCCGCCTCGATGTCGCGTTCGTGGTCGGGACCGCTGTTCCAGCAGGCCAGCAGGACGATGCGCCCGGTTTCGCGGACGAGCACCGGCGCGGGGTTGCCGCAGGTGTTGCCCGCGTCGTCCCACACGACGGCCATTTCGCCCCATGTGCGGCCCTCGTCCGCCGAACGGCGCACGACCAGGTCGATGTCGCCCCGGTCGGCCGTGCCGTCGCGTCGCGCTTCGGCGAAGGCCAGCAGCGAGCCGTCGGCGGCGCGGACGAGCGCCGGGATGCGGAAACAGGCGTAACCGTAGTCGCCGTTTTGGTAGACGACGGTTGCGGCGGGGTTCTGGGCCTGGCAGCCGAAGGCGGCCAGGAGGGAACAGGCGATCAGCAGGAGCGTGCGCATGGCTTCGGGGTTATTTTATGCGATTGAAAAAGTCGATGGCTTCCAGTTCGGCTTTCAGGCAGGCGTATTCGGCTTCGGTGAAGGGGGCCAGCGGCATGCGGCACGAACCGCAGTCCACGCCCACGAGGCGCATGATGGCCTTGCCGCCGCGGACTCCGCCGCCGTGGCGGATAATCACCTCGACGATCTTCACCGAGTACTGTTGCAGTTTGGCCGCAGCCGCGATGTCCCCGGCGCGGAAGGCGTCGAGCAGGCGGTTGTAGACCTTCGCGGCATAGTTGTAGGTGCTGCCCACGGCGGCCGTGGCGCCGAGCGAAAGCCCGCAAAGCAGGATTTCGTCGTAACCGTGGAGCACTTCGTAACGGCCTCCGTCGAGCATCAGGCATTGGGACATCTCCATGAGGTTGTTGTGCGTGAACTTCACCCCCGCGAGCGTCGGCATAGCCTTGCCGCCCAAGGCGAGGAACTCCGGTACGGAGACCGACACGCCCGACATCGAGGGCATGTTGTAGTAGTAGAAGGGCAGCGAGTTGCTGTTGGCGATGGGCGTGAACCACGCGACCAGCTCCGCGGCCGTCTGGGGCTTGAAGAAATAGGGGGCCATGGCGCCGATGGCGTCGGCGCCCGAACGCTCGGCGTGCTGCGCCAGGGCGATGGCGTCGGCGGCGCAGTTGGAACCCACGTGCACGATCACCTTCAGGCGTCCCGCCGCGGCTGCGACCCATGCTTCGGCGACCGCCCGGCGTTCGTCGGTGGTCAGCGACGCCGATTCGCCCGTCGTGCCGCAGATGAAGACCCCTTTCACGCCGCTGGCCGCCAGCAGGTCGGCATAGGGTTCGACCGCTGCGAGGTTGAGTGCGCCGTCGGCTGTCATCGGGGTGAAGGGAGCGGCGATCAGGCCCTCCAGTTTTTGCTTGTTAACCATTGTTACAGTTCGTTTTTGGTTTTATAAATTGTCAGGTTATCCGTGTGTTTGGGATCGCTGCCGCCGGTGGCGAGGCTCACGACGTAGCCGATCGCGAAGCAGGCGATGAAGCCTGTGGTCGAGTAGAGCAGCAGGTTGACCCATTGGTGCTGGGTGACGAGCGTCTGGACGACGATGCTGCCGCCGAGTCCGCAGAGGGCGCCCGTGGCGTTGGCGCGGCGTGTCGCAAGTCCCAGCAGGAACAGTCCGCCCAGTCCGCCCAGCAGGATGCCGAGGAACTTCGAGAACTCGTCCCACAGCGACTTGATGTCCCACGAGGCCATCACCACGGCGAACAGGATGCCCACCATGCCCAGCACGAAGGTCGCCCAGCGGGCGGCCGAGAGCATGTGCCGTTCGCCGCGGTCGGGGCGCACCTTGCGGTAGATGTCCGTCACGAAGGCCGTGGCGGCGGAGTTCATGCTGCTGCTCAACGTAGACATCGCCGCGGCGAACAGTCCCGCGATGACCAGTCCCAGCACGCCGCGCGGCAGTGCGGTGCTCATGTACCACGGCAGGATGGCGTCGGAGTCGGCGATCGACATGCTCAGCTCCTGCGGATGGAATTTGTAGAAGGCCCACAGCGCCGTGCCGAGCAGGAAGAACAGCAGGCTGGCGGGGACCGTCAGCGCGGCGTTGGTGTAGACACCCTTGCGGGCCGCTTTCTCGGAGTCGGTCGTGAGGTAGCGCTGCACGATGGTCTGGTCCGTGCCGTAGGTGGTGATGTTGGTGAAGACCGTGGCGATGAGCACCGTCCAGATCGTCGGCTGGCGCAGGTCGAAGAACGACTCTCCGAGGCTGAATTTCCCGGCGTCGCCCGCGGCGGTGAAGATCGTCCGGAAGCCTTCGGGCAGCTGGAAGGCGATGGAGCAGACGACCGCCACGGCGGCGCCCAACAGTACGACCACCTGCACGGCTTCGGTCCAGACCACGGCCTCGATGCCGCCCATGAGCGTGTAGGCGAGGCTCAAAACGCCCATCATCCCGATGCAGAGGAAGATGTCGATGCCCGTCACGATGTTCAGCGCGATCGAGGGCAGCAGCAGGACGACGGCCATGCGGCCGATCTGGAAAATGATGAACGAGACACTGCACACGACGCGGATCAGGGCGTTGAAGCGCAGTTCGAGGTATTCGTAGGCCGTGGTGACGTTCAGCCGCCGGAAGAAGGGGATGAAGACTGCGGTGATCAGCGGCACGACGAGGATGATGCCCGCGTTGAAGAGCAGGTAGCTCCAGTCCGTGGCGAACGCCTTGGCCGGGATGGCCATGAAGGTGATGGCCGAGAGGCTCGTGCCGAAGATGCTCAAACCCACGATGAACCACGGGATGCGCCCGCCGCCCTTGAAGTAGTCGCCCGTCGATTTCTGGTTTTTCGAGAAATACCAGCCGATCCACGCCAGCGAGAGGAAATAGAGTACGATCACGAGGATGTCGAGCCACCCCATGCGGTGCAGGTCGTCGTCGACGTGTCCGCGCAGGATCACCGGGGTGCGGATGCCGGGTGCGGTTTCGCCGCTGGCGATGGTGATGTCGCGTCCGTCGCTCACCACGGCGGTCGTCACGGGCAGGATGAAGGACGATTTTTCGACATCGGTTTCGGTCATCGTGCCCGTCACGGTGTGGTAGAGCCGCAGGGCGTTGTCCGAGACGGTTTCGTCGTGCGACTTGCCGCCGAAGAAGAGGATGTGGTTGGTGCCGAACGGCGCGGCCGTGCCCGCCATGACGGGGAAGTCGCCTTCGAGGGCCGTCCATGTCCGGAGCCGCGGGTTGTAGCGGTAGGCGTCGCGGTGGATGGTCCACGGTGCGTCGCCGTCGTAGTCGCGGCCGCTGAAGAGGTAGAAACAGTTATCCATTCCGTCGCTCTGCCCCGCGGCGACGGCGTAGCCGCGCGCCGGGCCGGGCCATGCGGGCAGTTCGCGCCATCCGGCTGCGGGAGCCGCCGGGTCGAGCGTGAAGAAGCGCTTCGTGGCCTTTGCGGGCGTCATCGACTCGCTGCCGCCTGCGACGTAGACCTTGCCGCCGGCGAGGCATCCCGCGGCATTGGCCAGCGGAACCGGGAGCGGCGGCCACTCCGTGATGCGGGGCGCGCCGTTCTCCACCGTGAGCAGGAACACCTCGTCCATGCAGCGCGAGGCGTCGCAGCCGCCGATGCAGAGCACCCCCTGCGGAAGCGTCACCGAGACGCCGTAGGCCGCCGGATGCGGCAGGGCGCCGGGGAACGTCTTCCACCCGTCGGTTTCGTCGTAGAGGTAGACGTCGCCGTACCAGCGCTTTTCGCCGCCTTCCCACGGCATTGCGCCGGGGAAATTGGCGCCGCCAGCGACCACCAGCCTGCCGCCGGCCTTTCCGGCGAAGACGCCGGCGAGACCGCGGTGGGCCGTCGAATCGTTCGGGGCGGGGAGGCGCAGGGCGTCGTCCCAGACGATGGCGTCGGTGCGCGTCAGCTGCGTCGTGGTTTCAGCGCCGCGGACGGGGGCTGTGGCCGCTGCAAGGAGCAGGGCAAGGGGTATGATAACTCGTTTCAGCACGTTTTTCGGGTTTATTTTCTGGGTTTCCGGTTTTTGTTCAGGTAGATCGTATAGAGTTTCAGGTGGTCGGCGATGGCTTTGCGGTAACCGGCTTCGTCGCCGCGCTGGATGTACTCCAGCAGGTGTTTGTGAGTCACCAGTTCGCCGCTTTCGGCCAGTTCCTTCTCGATAGGCTCGAAGAAGTCGCGGAAGTTGTCCTTCACGAAATCCATCACCGGATGGATCACCTTCTGGAACTCCGAGATGATGTCGTTGCCCGTGATTTCGTAGAGTTTGGCGTGGAAGTGCACCTCGCTCATCGGGGTATAGCGGTTGACACCGATAATCTCGCCCATCTCGACGATCTGCTCCAGCTCGCGGATGTCCTCGGGGGTGATGTTGGCGAAGATGTAGCCGCTGATGCCGATTTCGAGCGCGATGCGGAATTCGAGGATGTCCAGCACCGTGTCCTTGTTCATCAGCAGCGGGTTGACGCAGCGCTTCATGCCGCCGAGGATCGAAGGCTCGGCGAGGATCATGCCCCGCTTGGTGCGGGACTCGATCATGCCGGTCATCTTGAAGCGGCTCAGGGCTTCGCGCAGCACCGTGCGCGCCACGCCCAGGGCGTTGGCCAGTTCGGCCTCGGGCGGAATGCTGCTGCCTGGGCGAAGGCCCTGCTCCTTGAAATACTCGATGAGGCTCTCCTCGACCTGGTCTACCAGCGTCGTGTGGGGTTTGTTGATTTTCAGTGTACCAAGCATAGTTTTCTGTTTTTTCAGATTTATCTGATAAAATTACGAATTATTCGGTGCACACCCAAAAAATTACTCGCGCAAATGTTGGGTGGTGGTTTTTCCGAAATGATCCGTAACCCGTATCAGAACCGGCGAGTCCGCGGCCGACGTCACGGCCGAGAACATGTGCGGCGTGGTCTGGGCGCTCGCGGCGCTCTTCGACATGTCGTCGCCCGAGGGCTTGTAGACCTTCTCGACGTAGGTCAGGTAGTTGGGGTCCTTGCGCATCTGGCGCGTCACCGGGAGCGGCTCGTTGTCCTCGAGTATCTCGACATTCCAGCCGTCGTCCCAGCCGCCCCAGACGTTGACCAGTATCTCGTTGGCGACGCTCTTGTCCTTGTAGGGCTGCTTGTTCATGTCGTAGGCCGTGAAGGTCCGGTCGGCAGGGAGTTCGCTGGCCTTGTAGCTCCAGCGGATTTTGCGGCCGCTGATCTCGTAGATGCCGTAGCCCAGGGGCGTGCCGTCGGTCGCCGAACCGTATTCCATGCCGCCGTTGAAGCCCTTGACGTTGTACCAGAGCGACCCGCAGACCGAACCGAGGTTGTGCTCGCGGATGGCCGCGTTGCCCGGAATCGTGCCCGTGTGGTTGTTGTGCCAGTGGCCCGAGAGCACCAGCACGTCGGTGAAGCCCTCCAGGCGGTCCACGAGGGCCTGGGCGCTGCGGAATCCGGGGTTGAGCGTCGGGGTGAGCTGCCGGCAGGCCGTGAGCGGCACATGGAGCCAGATCATCAGCGGCGCGGATTTGTCCGCCACGGTCTTCAGGTCGGCTTCGAGCCATTGCAGCTGGCGGTCCGAAAGTTCCACGGCGTAGAATCCGTCGCCGAAGACGCCCTGCGTCGCGCCGTTGTTGTCGATGCGGACGTTGTCCAGCGCGATGCAGTGGACCTCGCCCAGGTTGACCGAATACCAGGTCGGCCCGAGGTGGCGGCGGTAGGCCTCCTTGGTCGCGTGGTCCCCGGAGACGTAACGGTCGTAGTCGTGATTGCCGACGGCGTGGAAGAAGGGGATGCCGAATTCGCCGATCAGCGAGCGGTATTCCGGGAACCCGAAGCCGTAGAGGTACATGTTCTTGTCGAAGATCATGTCGCCGACAGACAGCCCGTAGACCCTGCGGCCGCCGAGTTCGGCGACGGTTTTCGCGAAGTCGGTGACGAACGAGTTGCGGCAGCTCATGAGCGACGACTGCGGAACCATCAGGCGGCTGGAGTTGTCGATCTGGATGTCGGCCGTGGCCAGCAGCACGTATTCGTCCGTGCCGGTTGCCGTCAGGGCGAAGTCGTAGCGGTCGCGGCCGGCGTCGAGCAGGTGGTAGAACTGCGGGACGGGTCCGTCCGCGGCGGCCTCGTAGCCCCGGGGCAGGGTGACGAACACCACGTCCGAAGCGCGGTCCGAAACCATCGACCAGACACCCTGTGCGTCGCTCGTCACCACGTTGAGTCCGTCCGAGACGGGGACGCCTTCCAGCGCTTCGCCGCCCGAGTAGACGCGGCCGTAGAGGTTCGTCCCTTCGGGAAGCGTCGCGGGGTCGATGCGCTCGAAGGCCGAGACCGTGACGGCGGTCGTGCCGAGCAGCTGCCGGTCTGCGCCGCGCTCGATCCACACCTCCCGATTTCCCGAGGTGAGCGACGCCGGGAGCTGGATGGTGATGCCCGCCGCATCGGCGCCGATGACGGCGGCTTCCGCGCCGGCCTGGCCTTCGGCGGCGAACCGGATCTTATCCTCTCCGGTGAAGCCTTCGCCTGGGATGGTCACGATCTCGCCGCGGTCCACGGCGTAGGCGGCTTCGAGCCGCACGTTGCGCACCAGACGGAAGATGTCGACGTCGAGCGTCGTCGTGCCGAGGAACTGGGTCTGCGCGCCGCGCATGCACCAGAGGCTCCAGCGGCCGGTGGTGACCTCCTTCGGGATGCGGAACGTGACGTCGGTGGGCGTGAATCCGCTGATCGGCAGGAGGGTTTGTTCGGCCGATTCGCCCCGTTCGCCCGGCGTCAGGGCGAGCGCGTCGCCCTCGGCGAATTGCAGCACCCGGAGGGTCATTTCGCCTTCGTAGTCGAGTTGGTAGGCGTCGTCCACCAGCGCGATGACGAAGTGGTCCTCGCGCGGGGTCTCCTGCTGCGGTTCGTCCGAATCGGAGCATCCGGCGAGCAGCGGTCCGCCGGCCAGTGCAGCGGCGGCAAGCAGTCTGTATAGCAGTTGTTTCATGGCTTTCGGTTATTTGATTTCCACGATTCCGATGTGTCCCAGGCGCGTCGTGCCGGTAGCGGCGACCAGTGCGTTGTTGTGCTGGGCGTTGGTCTCGGCGGCGCAGCGTACGAGGATCGTCACCTGCCGCTTGCCGCGCATGGCGTCGGGCAGGCGGAAACTGTACGGGTAGAGGTAGGGCGTGAAGTTGATGCACGGGGCGTCGTAGGTTCCGATCTCCTCGAACTTCACCTTCGTCAGGTCGTCCTCCGTCGTGTCGCTCCACTGGATCTTCATCTTGCCCGGGCCGCCCTTCGAACTGGTGCCCGTGAGGTAGAGGTAGAGCGCGCCCGTGGCGTTGCGCAGCGTGTTGGTGCGGATGACGAACGCTTCGCCGACCTCGTCGTTGCTGGACACCAGCGAATGGTGCGTCGTCACGTTCCACCACAGTTTGGCGTTGAGGCTGTAATAGTGCTCGGCCTCGTCGGCGAACGGGATGTCGTGCCGGCGGCGCACGTCGGTGGTGAGCCAGTAGGAGGCGATGGCGCCCGAACTGCTCGGGAAAACGTCGAAGTTGCCGCTGTCGTCGTAGACTGAGAAGACCACCGAACTGCGGTCGTCGCCCGTGTTGCCCACCGCGAAGGCCGGCACGGCGTCCTGTGCGAGCCACGGCCCGGCCTGCAGGAGTGTCGTCGAGAAGCGGGTTCCGGCGTCGGCCGAGAGCGCGTCGTCCTCCGTGTTGCGGATCCGGAGGATGTATTCGCCGCGGAATTTCGAGACCAGTGCCGTCAGGGCACCCGATCCCGCCGGGAGATTTCTGGCGTACATCTGCGTGAAGGAGCGCTGGAAGTAGAGCTTCGCAACGTTGCCCTTCGCGTCGCGCACGAGGTGCGGGGCCAGCGTGTGGTGGGGGAAGAGGGCCCGGTAGCCGGCCTTGACGTTCTTCGCCCACTCCGCCTCGGTGGTCTCTACGTCGTTGCTCTCCTTTTCGTAGAACGGGGCGTAGCCGCCATAGGGGGTCACGAACTCCACGGGAGCGATGCGGACCACCGTGTTGGCGTACTGCGCCAGGTCGCCCAGGTCGTTCAGGGCCACCGCAACCGGAGCCGCGGGGGCTTCGTCCGTGCTGCGTTTGACCGAGGAGGCCGCGAAGTCGATCACGCAGAGGTTGCCCTCGGCGTCGTTGCGGAATTCGGCGCCGTACATGTGCACGGCCACCTTGCGGTTCTGGGCGTACCATCCCGCCTGTTCGGCGGAAGGCGTCAGGAACTCGTTCTTGTCCTTGAGGACGAATTTGATGCCGCGGCCGCTGGCGTCCTGTACATAAAGTACGCTGTCGGGCAGGTTTCCGTGCTCGAAGTCGCTGGTGATCCAGCCCTCGACGGCGTAGTTTTCCTCCAGTTCGAAGTGCCCTTCGGCGTCGGGCTGCACTTCGCCCAGCAGACGGGCGACGGAGACCTTCTCGGCGCGTTCGAACGAGATGTTGCCGTCCATCTGCTCGACGGGAACCGACACCTTGAAGTCGCCGCCGACCATGCGGAAGCTGATCTGCCCCGTGCGTTTGGGCTGGTCGGTATTGTCGGCGAATAGGAACTGCTGCGAGGTTTCGGTCGTCTCGCCGAGCGAAATCCACGTGTCGCCCTCGTCGACGACAGCCTCCCACGCCACGTTGCTCGTGACGCCGACGGTGACGGGCGTTCCCGTGATGTCGACCCGGATGCGCTGTCCCGTGAGGTTGAGTTTGATTTCGGGGGACAGCCCGGTCTGTTTCACGCGGATCTGTCCCGCGACGCCGTTCGCCGTCGTGATGTTGAGCGTCATTTCGCGGCCGTAGGCGTCGCCGACAGGCTCCACGGTGAGGGTCGTGCGGCCGTTGTCGTCGCCGTAAGCCGGCCATGCGTCGATCCACGAGGCTCCGGGATCTTCGGGGACGATCTCCCAGTGACCCGCGCGGGAGAAGAACGAAAAGTCCTTCGTGCCGCCTTCGGCGGGGCATTCGAACAGGTTGTCGCCGCCCGTGAAAGTCATCTCGCCCCCGCCGGCGGTCTTGTCGTCGGAGCATCCGGCGGCCGCCATCGCGACGATGAGCAGCGCTTTCGGACGGAGTATGTTGAAAAGCTGACGGATCATATCTTGCTGAATTTTTAAGGTTTTAGTTCATTGCGCCGTTTTCCAGTTCCAGGGCGCGCTTGCTCCACCAGACGGGCGTCAGCATGTTGTCGCCGCCGGCGGTTCCCCGCCCGACGACCGGGTAGGCCGCTTTCATCCGGGCCACCTGCTTCCGGTAATTGTCGCCGTTGGTGGATATGAGCATCTGCCCGTAGCCCAGGCGTGTGGGCAGGACTCCATCGTTCTGCACGTCGGGACCTATCGGCAGCTGCGGATAGCCCGTGCGGCGGTAGTCGCACCATGCTTCGAAACCCTGCATGAAGACCGAGACCCACTTTTGCTGAATGATCCGCTCCAGCGTGCCGTCGTAGGCGGCCTTCGATCCTGTGCCGTGCAGGAAGCGGTCGATGTTGGCGTCCGAGATCGAAGGATTCCACTGCCGGATCGAGTTGGTGACGGCCTGCTCGTAATACGCTTCGGCGGCGGCTTCTCCGCCGGGAATCATCCCCGTGTGGGCCGCTTCGCTCAGGATGAAGAAGAGTTCCGACGAGGTCATGAACCAGACCGGGGTCGTGTATTGCTTGAGCACCGCGGGGTTCATCACGCTGGCTCCCGTGCCGTCCGGCTCGACGACGCCGCTCACCACGCCGTGCACGTCGTCCGAGCCGACGATCCGCACCCACTGCGCCATGCGCGGGTCGGAAGTCGAGGTCAGCTGGTCGATGAAGAAGGCCGAGCATTTGTGCGATGCAGTCGTGAACGAGGTGTCGGTCATGTCGCCGAACAGGTTGCGGAAGGGCGAGACGCCCGTGTAGTTCACCTTGGCGTCGTCGGTGTAGGAGGTGAAGACGGGGTATTTCACCGGGTTGCCGACGATCTGCTGCATGACGGCCGCCGTGCCCGCTTCGGGACGGTTGCTCAAGCGCATGCACAGACGCAGGCAAAGCGAGTTGGTCAGCTTCTGCCAGGCGGCGATGTCGCCTCCGTAGAGCAGGTCCTTGCCCGGGACGGTCAGCGGGTAGGTGTAGTTGCCGTTGCTGTCGGTGGCGGTCCGGTAGAGGTCGTTGGCCGTGAGCAGCATTTCGATCAGCGCCGGATACACTTCCGACTGCGGGTCGATCGCCGGCTGGGTGATGTCGTCTTCGATGCGGTAGGCCTCCCGGTAAGGGATGTCGCCGTAGAGGTCCGCCACGAGCGACACGAATACCGCCTTCAGGGTCATGGCGATGGCCTGTGCGTTGGGGTCGTCGTAGTTCCGGCCCAGCGCGATCATGTGGTGGGCGTTGGCGGCGTAGCGCTGGAAACGGTCCCAGGGCGTGCCGAAATCCGCAGCCTGGAAGACGTAGAGCTGGTGGCGTCCGCTGGCGCTGCAATCGACGGTGTACTGCATCAGCTCGTTGTTGACCCGCCACGAACGCTCGTAGATGTAGTAGGCGCCCGTCGAGATCAGCTGTTCGAGCAGCGTGCTCGGATCGACGTTGCCGTATTCGGGACTCTCGCCGTTGGTGTTGTACTCCTCGAAGTTCCCGGTGCACGAACTGAAGCTCGTGCCGGCGGCGAGGAGGAGGGCTGCGGTGTATGAAAGTAACTTTTTCATGGGATCAGAAGCTGAGTTTGATGTTGAAACCGTAGGTCCGGGTCATCGGGTAGGAGGCCGTTTCGAAACCCCGCGTGATGCTGGCGCCGTTGAGCGTACCCACTTCCGGATCGTAGAAGGGCCATTTGGTCCAGCAGAAGAGGTTCGTGCCGAAGACGGCCACCGTGGCGTCCTGCAGCACACGCGTGCGGGCAACCCATTTTTTGGGCAGGGTCCACTCCAGGCGCAGTTCGCGCAGCTTGAGGTAGGAGGTGTCGAAGGTGCTCGTCTCGACGTTGTTCATCGAATAGACGCGGTCGAGGTAATAGGTGACGACGTTTTCGGTGACGGTCGTGTTGGGGTTGTAGACCATGTTGCCCTGCGCATCGAGACCGCGGGCGACGACGCCTTCGTGCAGCACGCCGCCATAACGCCCGTAGAGCGTGTTGGTCAGCTTGCCCTGCCGCGAGAGCTGGGCGTTGGTCAGCGAGTAGGCCATGCCGCCCCACTGTGCCGCGAAGGCGGCGCTCAGGCGGACGCCCTTGTATTTGAGCGAGGTCGAGAAGCCGGCGCGCCAGTCGGGCTGGACGTTGCCCATCTTGATCCGCTCGTCGGTCGAAAGCACCGGGTATCCGTATTCGTCGATCACGGTCTGCCCCGACACGTCGGCCCGCGATCCGTCGGTGTTGAGGATGTACGAACCTTCGGAGGCTTTGGCGTAGCCGTAGCCGTAGAGGTCGCCGAGCGTGCCGCCGGGGGTGGCGATCACCTGTCCGCGGGCACCCGAGGAGATCACCCACGAATCGACGCCCGGGGCCAGGCTGATGACCTTGTTCCAGTTTTTCGACCAGGTGAGGTTGATGTCCCAGTTGAAGTTCTTGGTGCGCACGGGCTGCAGGCGCGAGGCCAGTTCGACGCCGCGGTTGCGGATTTCGCCCGCGTTGATGTATTTCGAGCCGACGCCCGTGCTGTAATCCACCGGGGTGTTGATGATCTGGTCGGTGGTCGTGTTGTTGTAGAACGCCGCGTCGAGGGTGATGCGGTTGCGCAGGAACTTGGCTTCGAGACCGAATTCCCAGCTTTCGACATTCTCGGGCTTCATGTCGTAGAGCGCCCAGGTCGTCGGCAGGAAGTAGCCGCTCGAAAAATCGGTTACCGAATAGTAATTGTTGATGACGAAGGCGTTGGTGTCGTTGCCCACGTTGGCCCACGAGGCGCGCAGCTTGAGGAACGAGAGCCACGGCATGCGGTCGCGCAGCCCCAGCGCCTTGGTGTCGGTGAGCACCCAGCTGGCGCTGACCGACGGGTAGAAGAACGACCAGTGGCCCGGCGCCAGGGCGCTCGACCAGTCGTTGCGGCCCGTGATGTCGAGGAACAGGCAGTCGTCGTAGCTCAGCTGGACCAGCCCGTAGAGGCTGTTGACCATCTTGCGGGTGTGCTGGCTCTTGGTGATCACGCCCGATTTGGCGTTCGAAAGGTTGTAGACGCCTTCCGTGAGCAGATCTTCGGCCGTGGAGGTCACCACGCGGGCCTGCTGGTACATGCTGTTGCCGCCGAAGTTGGCGTTGACGTGGAACTTGCCCAGGGGGCGTTCGTAAGTCAGCAGGAAGTCGTTGTTCATCTCGGTGTTCTCGACGTTTTGCTGCCGGTAGTAGCCGTTCAGGTTCGACAGCGTGCCGAAGGGCTTGCGGCGCGTGCGGAACTCGCGGTTCATGTCGAGTCCCGTGCGGAGCATCAGTTTCAGCCCCTTGTAGATGTCGAACGTGGCGCTGACGTTGCCGTAGACGCGGTCGCGGTCCATCGTGTTGAGCTGCTCGTAGGCCTGCGAATAGGGGTTGTCCGAGAGGTTGTTCAGGGCGTACGGATAGACGATGCGGGTCGCCGGGTCGCCGGTGAACGTCTGCCGGTATTCCTGTTCGTACCAGCGTATGTCGAGGTTGTTGCGGCTCCAGAGCAGCGTGTAGGTGGGCGACGAGGTGCTGTAACCGATCATCGGCAGGTTGTCGCTGTCCTTGCGGTAGTAGTTGACTTTTCCGGCCAGCTCCACGAAACGGAGCTTCTGGGCGAAGGAGACCGAGAAACTTTGCGTCTTGTAGCCCGTGTTGGGGACGATCCAGGTGTTGCGCACGTCGGTGAACGAAACGCGGATCGAGCCGCCCCGGCCGTTGTTGCCCGAGATCGAAACCGAATTCTTGTAGGTGGCGCCCGTCTCGAAGAAACCCTTGTACCAGTCGCGCGGCTTGAAGTCGAGCGGGGTGTACATGCCCGTCTGCGGGTCGTACGACGCCCACTGGTAGAATTTCTGCCCTTCGTAGCGCGGTCCCCACGTGTAGCGGCTGTAAGTGCGCGAGGCGGCTTGGCCGGTGGTCGACTGCTCGGCCTTCACGGTGTAGAACGAGTAGGTGCGCGCGCCGTTGTTGCCCGGACCGTATTCGTCCTGGAAGTCGGGCCAGTAGCCGGCGCGCTCGAACGAGAAGTTCGAACTGAACGTGATGCCGAGTCCCTTGGTCGACCGGCCGGCCTTGGTGGTGATGACGATGGCGCCGTTCGCCGCGCGCGACCCGTAGAGTGCCGTGGCTGCGGGGCCTTTGAGCACCGAGACGTTGTCGATGTCTTCGGGATTGAGGTCGGCGGCCCCGTTGCCGTAGTCGACGCCCGCGTCGGTGTTGTTGTACGCCGCCCCGCCCATGGCCGTCATGCCGCTCGACATGGGCACGCCGTCGATCACGAACAGCGCCGTGTTGTTGTCCATGTTGACGGTCGATTCGCCGCGCAGCGTGACGCGCAGCGATCCGCCGGGACCGGACGAGGCGTGGTCGAAGTTAAGGCCTGCCACCTTGCCCGAAAGGGCGTCGAGCCAGTTGTTCGAAACGGCGGCCGTCAGGTCCTGGTTGTCCACTTTCGACACGGCATATCCCAGCGCCTTCTGTTCGCGGGTCATACCCAGCGCCGTGACCACGATGCCTTCGATCGCCTCGGCTTTCGGCTGCATCGTCACGTCGAGACGGGTCTTCCCTCCCCCGATACGCTGCGTTGTCTGCTCGTAGCCCAGGTAGGTGAAGGTCAGCTCCTCGCCCTCTTTGGCGCGGATGCTGTACTTACCGTCCGCACCGGAAACGGTTCCCCGGGTGGGAGCGCCCCTGACGATTACCGTCACACCGACGAGCGGGGTTTTCCCGTCTGCGTCGAACACGGTTCCCTGTACCGAACGTTCCTGGGCTGCGGCTGCGAACGCCAGCCAGAGAAAACCGGCCAGGAGGGTCGCTGTTCGTAGTAGTGTTGTTCTCATTCTGTATGTGTTTAAGGTTCAGTCGGTAGCTGCGGCAAATAGGGGAACGGGCCAAATCGTGCGTTATGGATTCGCCTTATTAATCTTATTTGTATGACAAATATAAGTGCTTTCTCCGAATCGACCAAAGATTTTTCGGAGCAGCCTGAAAATAAATTTCTTTAAAATAGGGCTAAACGCTTGTATTTCGGCTCGCTGTGGCCGCAGGAGGGTATTCCGGAGTATGGAAATTTTTGGGCTGCGGAGGTGGAAAGCAGCAGTTCGGCAGTTCGGGAGAGGGAGAGCGAGAAGGTTTGGCGGCAGCTATGCAGGTGCGGCGGCTCCGGGTATGATTGTTCCGGGGGCAGTGGTTCCGGGTCGGGCGTTGGGGAGGGGCGGTATTTCGGGAGCGATTTTTTGGACCGGATTTCCGGGGCCGGACACTCGGGGCTGCGCCGTTCCGGAGCGGGATTTCCGGGGTCGGATATTCAAGACCGGGCATACGGGGCGCAGGGTGTTTTGCGGCGGAATCCCCGGGCGGAAGTTTCCCGCTTCCAGCGGAGCGGAATGGTCCGGCAGGCGGTTCGGGAACGAAAAAGCCGGGCGACACGACTGTCGCCCGGCTTATAAACAGAAGTGTGCACCGACGTTATTTCATCACCACCTGCGTCTGACCGATCAGGCGGCCTTCGCAGTAAAGCTGGATCTGGTAGGTTCCGGCCGCGAATCCCGTCGAGTTATAGTAGATACCCACTTCGAGGTCCTGGTTCTGGTAGTCGACCTCGCGCATGGCCGAATAGCTCAACCGTTCGCCCTCGAATTCGAAGGTCGGCATCGCCTCGGTGGTCAGCACGTAGCCGTCGGGCGAGGTGATGCGCACGTAGACGGCCTTGTTGCCCGGCGTGGCCAGCTCGTTGGCCGCGAGCACGAAGTCGACGCGCAGGCGTGCGGCGTTCTTGACCCGCGAAACGGGCTTGCTGCGGTCGTTGAGCGCCGAGAGGCGGATGTCGCGGGCGCGGAGCACCGAACCCACCTTGACCTTGTTGTCCAGTTCGGCGGCTTTCTCCTCGGCCATGTCGGCGCGCAGCTTGGCCGACGAAATCTCCTTGCGGAAGCCGACGTTCTCCTTGATGAGCTTTTTGTTGAGCGTATTGAGCGAGTCGATCTGCTTCACGTAACCCTTCATGATCGTACGCAGCGTGCCGACCTCCTTTTCATACTGTTTGATCTTCGCGAGGTTCCACGAACGCTCCTTCTTGAGGCGCGTCATCAGCGAGTCGGCGCGTTCGCGTTCGAAGTTCAGCCCGGCCGAAATCGAGTCGTTCGAAATCCGGAGTCCGTCGTAGTCGGTCATCAGCCGTCCCAGGTCGTTCTGGATCGAGTCGCGGTCGGCCTGCAGCAGCTCGTTGTCGAGCATCTGCTGGCGGTGGATGCTGAAGTAGAGCACCGAGAGCGCCACCAGGATCACCGAGAGGATGATGATGACGATGCGGTAGCCGCGGATGGATTTGCCCGCATCGGGCTGCGGGGTGGTGTAGTCGTCGTCTTCGAATTCCGAAGGATCGTATCCCTGTTTGTTTTCCATAAAGTTGAATTTCTTTCCTCGTTTTCCCGCTTCGGCATGACCCGAATTTCGTTCGGCTCTGCGCTCTGCTTGACGAAAACGTTCGCTTTTGTCCCGCTAATATACGAAAAATTATTTTATCAGGCTCGTCACCGGATATTTCAATCCCTTATAACCCGAAATGTAGGCGTTGATGCTGCCGATCTTGACCGGCGATTCGATGTAGAGGGGGATTTTGTTGTCGTCGTCCGAAATCCAGATCGTGAAGATCGTGCCGTCGGTGAACGAGTAGCCCTCGGTCGTCCCCAGCTGGCACTCGAACTTGAGCGTGCGGAAGCGGCCCATGTTGCGGATCTTCTTGTTCTCACGCCCCAGATAGCGGTAGTGCAGGCGGCGGATGGTGTCCTGCAAGACCATTTGAAGCGTCGCCGGCTCACCGACGCGGAAATCCTCCGCCTCGGCCGACCGCAGGTTGAAGAAGAGCGCGATGGGGTCCATGCTCTCCGCCGTCAGCGACATCTGCTTCTCGCTGAAGGGGTTTTTGCGGCTCCGCCAGCGGGTATGGATGGTCGAGTCGGGCCAGATGTAGGTGTAGTAACTCTGGAAGGTGTAGTCGCCTTCGCGAATGTCGCTCACGAAGCGCACGGGGCGCAGCGACGCGGTGTCGATCCACACGGTGTAGACATCCTCCAGGTTGAAGAACCAGCGGTAGGTGGGCAGCGTGCGTCCTGCACCTTCGACCTTGTAGTAGGATTGGCCGTCAACCGTGTCTTCCGAGGTCTTGACCTCCACGGCCCCGACCTCCGTATTGGGGAACATCTTGGCTTTGTAGCTCACGCGGTAGAAGAGCTGTTCGCCCGGGTGGTAGAGCTGCGCGGCGAGGGGCGAGGCTGCGGCGAGCAGGAATATGGCGAGTAGGAACCGTTTCATCGGACAGTATTTTAATGGGTTAACGTGTTTTCGGGACGAAATATTACGAAATGCGTGAAAAATCGATCTCCTCGCGGCCCGAGTAGCGCCGCCGCAGGGCTTCGAGACCCCGGTTCTGCGGGTGCGCCAGCGCCGGGTCCGCGGCGAGTATTCCGGTGGCCGCCTCGCGCGAGACGGTGAGTATCTGTACGTCCGCCGTGGGACTGGCGATTTTCAGATCAAATGCCATGCCGCTCTGCAATGTGCCGTTGATATCGCCTGCACCCCGCAGCTTGAGGTCGAGTTCCGCCAGGCGGAACCCGTCGTTGGTCTCGCACATCGCTTCGAGCCGCGCCCGCGACTCGCGCGAGAGCTTTTCGCCCGACATCAGGATGCAGTAGGACTGTTCGCCGCCGCGGCCCACGCGCCCGCGCAGCTGGTGGAGCTGCGAAAGCCCGAAACGCTCGGCCGACTCGATGACCATGACCGTCGCGTTGGGCACGTCGACGCCCACTTCGATCACCGACGTGGCCACGAGGATGTTGGCCTCGCCCGACTTGAACTGGCGCATCGACTCCTCCTTGTCGGCGGGCTTCATCTTGCCGTGGCAGATCGCCGTGACGTACTGCGGGAGCGGAAAGTCGCGCGAGATGGCCTCGTAACCGTCGGTGAGGTCCTTGTAGTCCATCGCCTCCGACTCCTTGATGAGCGGGTAGACGACGTAGACCTGCCGGCCCTTGGCGATCTCCTGCCGCATGAAGCCGAAAAGTTTCAGGCGCGCCGCATCCGTGTAATGAAACGTCTTGATCGGACGGCGTCCCGGGGGCAGTTCGTCGATCACCGACACGTCGAGGTCGCCGTAGAGGGTCATCGCCAGCGTGCGGGGAATCGGCGTGGCGGTCATCACGAGGATATGGGGCGGCTGTTCGTTCTTGGTCCAGAGCCGCGCGCGCTGCTCGACGCCGAAGCGGTGCTGCTCGTCGATGACGACGAAGCCCAGGTTGGCGAACTGCACGCGGTCCTCGATCAGCGCGTGCGTGCCGATGAGGATGTCCACTTCGCCCGAGGCGATGCCTTCGAGCGAAGCCCGGCGCTCTTTGGCTTTCGAGGCGCCGGTCAGGACGGCCACCTTGACATCCATCCCTTCGAGCATCCTGCTGATCGTGGAAAAATGCTGGCGGGCGAGGATTTCCGTCGGGGCCATCATGCAGGCCTGGAAGCCGTTGTCCACGGCCAGCAGCATCGACATCAGCGCCACGAGGGTCTTGCCGCTGCCGACATCGCCCTGCAACAGGCGGTTCATCTGGAACCCCGTCACGGTGTCGCGGCGGATCTCCTTGATGACGCGTTTCTGCGCCCCGGTGAGCGGGAAAGGAAGTTTTTCGGTGTAGAAGGTGTTGAACACGCCCCCGACCTTCGAGAAGAGGAAGCCGTTGCTTTTCGAGAGGCGCGCCGTGCGGCGCGACTGGATGTTGAGTTGCACGCCCAGCAGTTCGTCGAACTTCAGGCGGTACTGCGCCTGCCGCAGGGCCTCCTGCGATTGCGGGAAGTGGATGTTATAGATGGCGTCGCGCAGTGCGATCAGCCCGTACCGGGTGCGCACGGCCTCGGGAAGCGGGTCCGCGATGCGGTCCTTCGCGAGCGTCCAGGCGTTGCAGATGATCTGGTACATGCCCTTCGTGCCCAGGACGTTGCCCAGTTTTTCGGTCGAGGGGTAGATGCCCTGCATGCCGCTCTCGGCCTTGCGAGAGAGGGCCTGCTCCATGGTTTCCAGCTCGGGGTGGGCGATCGACAACTCGCCGCGGTAGAATGACGGGCGGCCGAAGACGAGGTATTCGCGTCCGACCTCGACGCGTTTTTCGATCCACTTGATACCCTGGAACCACACCAGTTCGGCCTGCCCCGTAGGGTCCTGCACGAAGGCCGTGAAGCGGCGTTTGCGCCCCGCGCCGGCATAGGCGACGCCGGTCACACGGGCGCGGAACTGGACGTAGGACAGGCCCGCGGCGTCGGTGATTTCCGAGATGCGGTAGATGCGCGTGCGGTCGATATAGCGGAAGGGATAGTGGCTGAGCATGTCGCCCAGCGTGCGGATGCCCAACTCCCGTTCGAGGAGCTTGGCACGGGCCTCGCCGACGCCCGCTACGAATTTGATGTCGTTATCGAGTGTGTCCACCCGGCAAATATAGTGAAAGTCGAGCGCAATGCCAAACTTGTTTGAGCATTGCCGAGGCGCATCCTATGTTCTGTAAATATAGTGAAAGTCGAGCGCAATGCCAAACTTGTTTGAGCATTGCCGGGGTGCGTTTTTCGTTCCGGGAGGCGCGATGGTCGGGATGCGGGGAATTACTCCTTCTCCTCGAGGGTGATGTCGACGCCCGATTTGGCGAAGGAACCTCTGTCCCAACCTTTTCCTTTGGCTGTGCGGTCGGCCTCGGTGAATTCGACTGTGACCGTCTTTGCGGCGAAGTCGCCGCCGTTGGCCGGGCCGTCGATGTCGGTGAAGGTGATTTCGAGGTCTCCGCCGAAGTTTTGTCCTGAAAGTTCGTAGGAACCGTCGCTCCCGGTCGTTACGGGCCTGACGTCATAACTGTCGACCTCGATGTCCTTGATCGGCTGTCCGGCCTTGTCGGTCACCTTTCCCTTGATCTTGTAGTTGCTGTACGGGGTCCCGTACATGTCCGTCTGCCGTTTGGTCGAATCGCATGCCGTCGCGAATCCGAGCAGCGCGGCTGCCGCCAGCAATAGTTTCTCTTTCATGATGCCCGCATTTTAGAGATGTCCCGAAATGTAATGCTTTTTTTGCAGATTTCCAAATCGTTACTCTCTTTTTTGACGGTTTGGCCGCGTGACGGTCCGGCGGGTCTCAAATAAATTTGGCGCGGCGCGCAGCTTGCATTATCTTTGTGATTCCAAAAGCGAGGAAACAGATGAATCTTTCGAAATTCATGCGCCGTCCGGCGTGCGAAGTGCGCATCGGACCGGTTACGATCGGCGGCGGGCATCCCGTCGCCTGCCAGTCGATGACCAATACCGACACCAACGACACCGCCGCGAGCGTGGCCCAGATCGAACGCATCGACCGCGCCGGGGGAAAGATCGTGCGCCTTACGGCGCAGGGCCGCCGCGAAGGTGAAAATCTGGGAAACGTCGTCCGGCAGCTGCGTGCCGACGGTTTCCGGACAGCAGTTGTGGCCGACATCCACTTCGTGCCCGAAGTTGCGGCCATCGCCGCCAGATATGTGGACAAGGTGCGTATCAATCCGGGAAATTACCGCCTCGACCGCGGCGATCTTCAGGCGCTGATCGCGCAGTGCCGCGAGCGGGGCGTCGCCCTGCGCATCGGCGTCAACCACGGATCGCTCGCCAAACGCGTCTTCGACGAATGGGGCGATACGCCCCAAGGCATGGTCGTCTCGGCCATGGAGTTTTTGCGGGTGTGCCGGGAATGCGATTTCGATCAGGTGGTGGTCTCGATGAAGTCGTCGAACACGCGCGTCATGGTCGCCGCCTACCGGCTGCTGGTCGAGGCGATGGATGCCGAGGGGATGCACTATCCGATTCATCTGGGCGTCACCGAGGCCGGAAACGGCATCGAGGGGCGCGTGAAGAGCGCCGTGGGTATCGGAGCGCTGATGGCCGACGGCATCGGCGACACGATCCGCGTTTCGCTGACCGAGGCTCCCGAGAATGAAATCCCCGTGGCACAGCTGCTCGTCGACCATTTCGCGGAACGTCCCGGTGAATTCGAAGTCCTGCATCCCGAACGCTACTTCCCGACCGAATACCGCCGCCGTTCGAAGGTGACGGTTCCCGTCGTGCACACCGAGCCGCTGGAGGGTTTCCGGGTGCTCGAAGCCCTTTCGGGCAACCCGACGGCCGAGTTGCGCGCCGCGATCCTGAATCTCGACATCCCCGACGAACCGGTGGTCGTAAAACGCCGTTACGAAGAGCGTTCGCTGGAGACGCTCGCCGTGAAGGCCGCCGCCGACCTGGGACCTCTGCTGCTCGACGGCCTGGCCGACGGCATCTGGATCGATGCCCCGGGCTTCTCGGAAACGGAGATTCGAGACATTGAGCTGATGATTCTGCAGGCCGCGCGCGTGCGTTTCTCGCACACCGAGTACATTGCCTGCCCTTCGTGCGGACGCACGCTCTACGACATCGAGAAGGCCCTCGCCGACATCAAGGCCCGCACGTCGCACCTGAAAAACCTCCGGATCGGCGTGATGGGCTGCATCGTCAACGGTCCCGGCGAGATGGCCGACGCCGACTACGGCTATGTGGGTGCCGGACCGGGCCGCATCACCCTCTACAAGGGCCGGACGGTCGTCGAGCGCAACATTCCGCAGGAGGAGGCCCTCGACCGGTTGGTGGAGCTGATTCGAACAAACGGGGATTGGATCGAGCCATGACCGTGCTTCCCCTCGCATACCTTCCCTCGGTGGAGTATTTCACGCACCTCCTGCGCGGCGGTTGCGTCGTGGACCTCGGCGAGCACTTCGTGAAGCGTTCCGAGCGCAACCGTGCGCGGATACTGGCCTCGGACGGCGTGATGGAGCTGACCGTGCATGTCCGCAATGCCAACCGTCCCCGCCAGAGGGTGTGCGACGTGCGTCTCGACTACTCCAAACGCTGGCAGCACCAGCATTGGGGCGCGCTGGTAGCCTCTTATAAATCGTCGCCCTATTTCGATTTTTACGCCGGGCGGTTCGAGCCTTTCTACCGCCGGGAGTGGGAATTCCTCGCCGATTACAACCTGGGCCTGCTCGAAGTGATGTGCTCGCTGGCCAAAGTGCCGATGCCCGAACTCTCCCGGACGTATGTCGAGGCGGCGCCCGGAGACCTCGACCTGCGCCCCAAGCGCAAGGAAGGCCCGGCGATCGTCGCCGAGCCTTATTTCCAGGTCTTCTCCGAGAGGATGCCTTTCGTCCCTAATTTGTCGTTTGCGGACCTGCTGTTCGCCGAAGGACCTGCGTCCGTTTCGGTTTTAGGACGTTGCCGACAAGGATAGTCACACTGTCGCGCAGATCCCCCGCCGTAGCTTTCACCTCGACCCTGCCCCGTACCGCCACCGAATCGGACCGGTACTGGAAGGGGGCGTATTCGCTCATCGCCAGCGTGTCTGCGCCGACGATCAGCGTCGGTGTCCCGGCCGACGAGTAGACACGGAACGCCTGCATGTCGTGGTCGCGCAGCTGCCGCCGCTTGTCGACGATATGCAGCGTCGGCTCTGCGCCGTTCCACATCGCCTTGTACAGGTAGTAGGCGTCCTTGTTTTCGCGGCGGTTGAGCGTCACGAGCCCTGCGCCGTTGATTCCGTAGGAACGGCGCGAGGAGCCGTAGTCGAACATGTTGTCGATCCACACGCCCCAGAACAGCGAATCGCTCTGCAGGTTTTTGGCGTACTCCTCGTGGAAGCGGGTCTGTTTCTCCTCGGGCATCCAGTTCGAACGAGGCTCGGCCTGCGCCGTGTAGCTCTTGTGTCCGAGGAATCCGCTGCCGCCGTAGCAGACGCCCGAGCGCAGGTGGGACCAGTTTTTTTGCAGCTGGTCCCGCCACACGATCACGTCGTCGGTCGAGCCGCGCCGCCAGCCGACGTCCTGCTGCCAGACGATCAGGTCGGTGATGAAATTGATGTCGCCGTTCTGGTCGCTGCAGGCGACCGTCGGGCGCGAGGGGTCCATTGCGCGGGCCGCCTCGTTCAGCCGCCGGATATAAGGCGTCACGTCGTCGCCGCGCATCCAGAGGCGTGAGAAGATGCCCCACATCACCACCGACGGGTGGTTGATGTTCTGGGCGACGATCTCCTGCAGCTGGTCCAGCCCGTTCTGCTCGAAGGCGGGCGTGGCGAAATAGGAGACGTCGCCGAGGAACGACGAGCGGTGCAGCGGGGCGTCGACCCAGACGAGCATTCCCTGCTCGTCGCACCGGTCGTAGAGGTACTGCGCGTGCGGCATGACTGCCGAACGCAGGGCGTTGGCTCCCATTGTGCGGATGATCCGCAGGTCGGCGTCGTAATCCTCCGGAGCCAGCGTGCCGCCCGAAAGGGCGTTGTCGTGGTAGAGCGTGACGCCGCGTACGGGCGTGCGTTCGCCGTTGATCGTCAGCCCTTCGGCCGTGCTGGCGCCGATCGAGCGGAAGCCCGTGCGGACGGCGACGCGGTCGGTGATGCTGTCCTCGCCGATGGAGGCCGTCACGGTGTAGAGCGCCGGGTCGCGCAGGCTCCACAGCGTTGGATTGTCCACCGAGAAGGCCACGGTGACGGGTTTCCCGTCGAGGCGCGCCTTCTGGCGTTTCGAGAAGACCCGCTCTCCCCGCGGACTGGTGATGTCGACGTTCAGCGTGCAGCTGTTGTCCCCCTTCGAGGTGATGTGGACCTCGATTTCGCCCTCGACCTTTTCGGGGCCGACCGTCTGCGGGTGTACGAGCACGCCGTCCGACCCGAGGTAGAGCGGCGAAACGGCCGTGCGCTCGGTGAGGATCAGTTCCGCCTCGCGGTAGATGCCGCCGTAGAGGTTCATGTCGGTCGAGGTGGGCAGCACGTCGTTGCGGCTGCTGTTGCTGACCACCACGAGCATCGAGTTGTCGCTTCCGAAACGGATTTTGTCGGTGATTTCGAACGTGAAGGCCGTGGCGCCGCCGCGGTGCGTGCCGACGTGATAGCCGTTGACGAAGAGGTCGGCGACCGACTGTACGCCGTAGAATTTCACGAAAAGGCGCTTCGAGGCCCATTCGACGGGGATATACATGCCGTTCTGGTAACTGCCCGTGGTTTCGAGCCAGTAGCCCTGGGCCAGCGGATCGGTGTTCCAGCTGTGAGGCAGGGTTACGTGGCGGGCGTTGTCGGAGGTTTTCTCCGATTTGAAGAAGAAGCGCCACCCTTCGTTGATCGGGAAGACCTCGCGGGCGCTGACTGTCGTCGCAACGACGGTCAGCAGCAGGAGAATCGTTAGGTATCTTTTCATGGCAGAGCCGGTTAAATGCTGTCCGATGCAAAGATAGTGCAAGCCGTGTGCAGAACCAAGCGCAGCTTGGGTTTTGCCGGTTCGCCTATCCGAGCGGAGGTTTATCTCCGGCAAAGATAATACAAGCCGGGCTGAAAATCAAACTTATCTGTGTTTGCCGTTGCGCCGTTTGTGTTCCGGCGGGAAAATGCGCACCGGACGCAAAGCCGGAACGGGGTCCGGTTTCACGCCCGGCGGGCATCGGGGCTGGCAGGTACGAAAAAATGGCGGACCGCGCCTCTTCGGTCCGCCAAAAAGCAGGGGATGGATGTGAAACTTGTTAACTAAAAAACAACTCCTTGGGTGTCACCCCCTGCAGAGGGTCGCTTTTGCGGAGCCGGCACAGCCGGTTGCCGTGCCGGACCGCGAAGCGTGTGAAATTTAGTGTTTGATGGTAATCGTCATCTCCTCGCCCGTGACCTTGCCGTACTGGTAGGTGAAGCTCGGGGTTACTTTGATGATGATGTCCTGCAGCAGTGTAGCGCTGTTGTTGTTGTAGGTCAGCGTATTCTTCTCGGTGTTGATATATGCGGAAGCATCGCTGCCATCGGTATACTTGGCCGACTTCATCGTGAATACGATACCGGCAGTCTCTTTCGCTGTTTCAGGCGTTGCCTTGAAGACGTCGTAGGCTGTCTTGCCTTCGCCTACCGTAACGGCTTCCCAAGTCTTCGTATCTTTGTTGTATACGATCCATGACGTGCCGTCGGCGTCGATCAACTGGAGGTTTTCGAACAGATTGGCCGTAGTTGCCTCGTTGGCCTTGTAAGCGACCTCGATAGCCTTGGTCTGTGCCAGCGTCTTGATCGGAGTCTGGATCTTCACGCGCAGCGGCAGGGAAGCTACCTGGATGTTCGTGTCCTTGATCTTAACGACGGCCTTGATGTCGACATAGCTGCAGTTTGCTGCGCTCCAGTCGAGTTTATCGCCGTCGACGGTGGCGTATTTGTCACTCTTGTTAGGCTTGCCGTCTACGGAGGTTACTTCGAACGTAAAGTCGTACTTCTCGGCATCTACCTTGCCGAAGTAGGTCGGCAGTGCGATGTTGGGCCACTCCCAGAGGTTGGTCTTTTCGTTGACCAGACCTTCGACTACGGTCGTCTTGACGCCTTCGATGTCGGTTACGTGTCCGGCATTGTATATCAGGTCGAAGCCGGGGATCGTGACATTGTAGTTGAACGTTACGGAAATCTTCTGGCCGTACCAGGTCGTCCATTCGGCTTTCTGCTCGAACTTGTCGCCCGTCGCGGTGATGTCCTTGGCATTCAGCACGCCCATCAGGGCCGATGCGGTGACGGTCATTGCCGTGCCGTTGGTGTTATTGATCACCGTGCCCTTCTCATTTGCTTTGTTGAAGAGTTTCGTTACGCCTGCGGGTGTTGCGGGATCGGTCGTAGCTGCGAAGATAGCTTCGGCGAACTCTGTTTCGCTGGCGAATCCGGCCTTGTTGGCTGCGTAAACATCCTTCCACGTCTTATTGACGGTCTTCGTCTCGTAGCCGATGGCGTTGTCGACAGTGTAGTTGACTGCTGCCGGAGCGGCTCCGAAGGCGATCTGGCCCTTCAGTTTGTAGTCGACGTTCTGGTATACATAGACATACTCGATGTCATAGGTCTTGCCCCACTCGTATGCATCTGCCTGAACGGAGGCTTTCACGCCCATGGCGATCTGGCTGGCGAATGCGGTGAATCGGATGCCGAGATCGTTGTCGACTTCTTTGCCGGCGACCTTGACCGTCGAACGGTCCGTGTCGAGGTTGCCCAGCGTGATGATATCCTCGATGGTGACGTCCTTCGGCAGGTCGATGTCGTTTACCAAAGCGATTTCGCCGAAGATGTTATCGGAGATCTCCGGGGTAGCGGTCTGGGCGGCGATGCCGTTCTTGACGAACGCATAGCTCCATGCCAGCGGTTTGGGAGTCTCCTTGAAGGTGAAGGTTGCGCCGGCCTGGTTGGTGATGATGTAGGTCTGCGGCTCCTCGATCGTTGCCGTCGTGGCCTTCCCGTCTACGTTGATCACGATTTTGTGTGCGCATACGACGTTCTTGCCTACGTCGCCGGAAACGCCTGCTGCACGGAAGTCCACCGTAGCGAGTTTCGTGTCGTAAACGAGTTTCGAGTTGTCGACGCGCAGGATGAATTTGCCGATCGCGGTTTTGTCCGTAATCTCGGTCGACTGGCTGGCGTCGGTATAGTATTTGGGCGTTACAGTGTAAGCGCCGATGCCAATTTTCGAGCCAAGCAGTTTGTTGACGTTGTCCAGCGTCATCAGGGTCTTGCCTCCGTCGAGCGAGGCCAGCAGCTGCGTATTCTCCAGCAGCGTCTTCTTGCTGACGGCCTGCTTGTTGAACGGCATTTCGATGGTGGCGAAGTCGTAAGCGACCGGCTCCTCATCCTTGGCGTAAAGACCGAGTTCGATCTCTTGAGCCTCGTCGGGCTTCATGATGTTGGCGAAGTTCGACAGTACGTTGTTCTTTACCTCCGAGGCGGTTTCATCCTCGGCGCCGGTTCCGGGATTCACGGTGTTCTCGATCGAAAGGGCCAGCGTGATCCATTTTCCTTCTTTCTCATAAAGCTCACCAAGCTCTTCCGCCGACATGGTGGCGGTTACGGCGAACTTACCCTCCTCGATAAACTGGACGTCGGTGATGGTGGCTGCGGGAGTTGCCGTTGCGGCACGGGTTTTTATCTGCTCGGAGACAATAGCGAACGTCGCTTTTTCGTTAGTATAGGCATCTACGAGGTCTTTGGCCAGCGAGGCAGGCGTAACACGGTAGGTCAGCGTGACCATTCCGTTGCCGATGGGGGTAGCTCCGACCTTGTAGAAATCCATCATCGTATAAGTTTCGCCATAGCTGACATCCATGGTTCCGGGAACGTTTACCAGCGACTGGATGCGGTTGATCAGTGCAGCGACATCGGCCTGAAGTTGGGCGATGGTCTGCTTGAAGGCATTGAGTTCCGCAGTCAGGTCGCTCTTCTTCAGGTAGCCTTGCGTCGAGATGAGGCTGACGATCTGCCGGCTCAACGCAGAGTTGGCGTCCTCTACCGCTTTGGCGGCTGCCGAGTTCACGTTCTCGATCCAGGCTTTGTTGTTGACGTCCATATATTCGTCGATGTACGAGGAGGCCTCTTCGCCGGCGATCTTGGTGATGGCGGTCTTGATGTCTTTCACGGCCGGGTCGTTGGTGATGGCGGCCAGAACGGCTGCGACAGCCTGATTCTTCACGGTAGTGGTCAGTTCGTTGTTTTTGGCCAGCTCTTCGAGAATACCTTTCTTGACCTCGCCGCCGATTTTGGACCAGAGGTCAGCGGCTTTGAGCTGATCCTCGATCAGTTTCTTCACCTGCACTTCGCTTTGAAGGCCTTTGATCAGTTCCTGTACCTGTGTCACGGTCTGGAATCCGAGGTCTCCGACTTTCTTTTTGAGGTCGGCGTCCTTGACGTAGGCTGCCAGTTCCTGGCTCAATTCGGCGTCGGTGACGAATTTCGAAAAGTCGACATCCTTCAGTTTGTCGGAGATTGTCTGAAGGGCGGAAGCATCGGCCTTCAGTTCGACTTTCGCATTTAGATCATCGATCTTTTTGTTGATGTCGTCGATGTCGTCGTCGTAGTCCTTACACCCGACACCGGCCAGCATGGTTCCGGTTAAGAACAATGCCAAGAATTTCCTAAACAAGTTGTTGTTTTTCATAGTAAAAATGGTTGAAATGAAGATGTGTTTGTCTGTAGTTTTCAATTTGTTATCAGTATGCCCCACTTTTCTTATGGTATCATATATGATACGCATGGTGCAAATATATATATAAAAATTTGCACAACAAAATTTTTGTCCAAATTTTTGAAATGGGAATGAATTATCAGGATGAAATCCTTTATATCTCTACGAGGATCAAGGAGTTGAGGAAGGAGCGTAAGCTGACCGTACAGGAGCTGGCTTACCGGTGTGACATGGAAAGATCCAACTTGAGCCGCATCGAGGCGGGGCGGACTAATCTTACCGTAAAAACCATTTGCAGCATCTGTAATGCGTTGAGTGTTAACATGCGCGATGTAATACGTTAGGACGATATACCTATATTTATATATATTGCGCCTAATCGTTCGTTGTATGCTTTTTTTGGGCCGTTTCTTTAAAATTCGTATCTTTACGGTGATAATTTGAACGGCTTATTGAACACGCTTGATTTAATCGTCTGCCTCGTGCTGGTGCTGGCCGTCTGGAACGGATGGCGCCAGGGCTTTGTCGTGCAGATATGCTCCCTTGCAGGGATCGTGGCGGGCATCTGGCTCGCCGCGCGTTTCGGCGCGCAGGTCGGCGGATGGCTGCGGCTCGACGCCGAAGTAGCCGCTGCGGGCGGTTTCGTCACGGTGCTCGTCGCCGTGATCCTCGTCGTGGCGATTGCCGGCAGGCTGGTGCGCAAGGTCTTTCACTTTGCGGGACTGGGCATCGCCGACACGCTGCTGGGCATTGCGGTATCGGTTTTGAAGTATCTGCTCGTGCTGAGCGTGCTTTTTTCGGCCTTCGACACGCTGAACGAGGACTATTGCCTCGTGGGGCCGCAGACGATCGAGCAGTCGAAAAGCTACAAGCCTGTCCGGCGGCTCTCCGAATCCATTTTTCCTTTTCTGGAATGGGTCGGCGGGCAGGTTCCCCGGCAGACGGAAAAAACGGAGGCCGATGGATAGGAAGTTTACAGCCACAGTGGTCCGGGCGACGGGCAGCTGGTACGACGTGCTGCACGACGGCGCGACGGTGCGTTGCCGCATCCGGGGCCGGCTGCGCCTGAAAGGGGTGCGTTCGACCAACCCGGTGGTGGTGGGCGACGAGGTGGTGTGCGAGGCCGACGAGGGAGGCGACTACGTGATCGCCGACATCCTGCCGAGGCGCAACTACGTGATCCGCCGTGCTTCGAACCTTTCGAAAGAATCGCACATCATCGCCGCCAACGTCGACCAGGCGCTGTTGATGGCGTCGTTGCGTTCGCCCGAGACGCCCACGGAGTTCGTGGACCGTTTCCTGGTGACCTGCGAGGCCTACAAGGTCCCGGTGACGATCCTTCTGTCGAAGATCGACCTGCAGGACGCGGAGGCCGTCGCGGAGTTCCGCGCGGTCTACGAGGGAGCCGGTTACCGGGTGCTGGAGGTGTCGGCCAGGAAGGGTCTGGGCGTAGAGGAGGTCCGAGAACTGCTCACGGGACGCACGACCCTCGTTTCGGGAAATTCGGGCGTCGGGAAATCGACGCTGATTCAGGCCATCGACCCCTCGCTGGACATCCGCACGGGCGAAATCTCCGAAAGCCACCACAAGGGGCGTCATACGACGACCTTCTCGACGATGTACCCCTTGGCCGGGGGCGGCGCGGTGATCGACACGCCGGGCATCAAGGGTTTCGGGCTGATCGACATCGACGAGGCGGAACTGTGGCACTATTTTCCCGAAATGATGCGCGCGGCCCCCGGCTGCCGTTTCTACAACTGCACCCACACCCACGAACCGGGCTGTGCGGTGGTCGAAGCCGTGAAGGCGGGCGAAATCGCCTGGCCGCGTTACGAAAGCTACCTGAAAATACTCGACGAAGATGAAAAATACCGCAAATAACGACTCTCCGGGACCGGATTTCGATTTCGGGCCTGACGCCGCACGCGACGCCGAACGCATCGCCTGCCTCGCCGGGTTCATGACGCCGGAACGGTATGCCGTTTTGCGGAAGACGGTCTCCATGCGCACGCGCTACATGACCGTGCTGGCCGAGAACATGTACCACGGACAGAACGCCGCGGCGCTGATCCGTCATTGCGAGGCGTTCGGCGTGCAGGAAATGCACACCGTGGAGACGCTCTGCCCGTTCGAACCCAATCCCGACATTGCGCGCGGCACGCACCAGTGGGTCGACGTGTGCCGCCACGCCTCGACGGGCGAGGCCATTGCCGCCCTCAAAGGTGCCGGTTACCGGATCGTGGCCACCACGCCCCACCGCGAGGATGTGACGCCCGAGACATTCGATGTCGGGCGGGGACCTTTCGCGCTGGTCTTCGGGACGGAACACGCCGGGATTTCCGACGAGGTGATCGCCTCGGCCGACGAATTTCTGCGTATCCCGATGTGCGGCATGGTCGAGAGCCTGAACGTCTCGGCCTCGGCGGCGATCCTGATCTACACGCTCTCCGAACGCATGCGCCTCACGGTCGGCGGCTGGCGGATGTCCGACGCCGAACAGGCCGAAACGCTCTGCCGCTGGATGCGGCGCAGCGTGAAGGACTCCGAAGCGATTTTGCAGCGCAGCGGTATGGCCCTGGATTTATAGGAGGATTCGGCGTCTTTGACCCGAATCCGCATAAATGGATAATAGTATGATTCTCCGTAAACAATTTCTGGCGCATGTCGCCCAGACCTCCCCGTCACCGATGCTGGTGGAGGTCGCGCGCGCCGAAGGCTCGTTTTTCTATACGCCCGGGGGCAAGCGTTATTTCGACCTGGTGGCCGGGGTTTCGGTCAGCAACGTCGGGCATTGCAATCCGGCCGTGGTGCGCGCCGTGCAGGAGCAGGCCGCGCGCTACATGCATGTGATGGTCTACGGCGAGCTGGTCGAGACGCCGCAGGTGGAGTATGCCGCCAGGATCGCGTCGCTGCTGCCCGCGCCGCTCGGAAGCGTCTATTTCGTCAACTCGGGCGCCGAGGCGGTCGAGGGGGCTTTGAAACTGGCGAAACGTTTTACCCGGCGTACGGAGATCGTCTCCATGCGCCGCGCCTACCACGGGTCGACGCACGGTGCGATGAGCATGATGGGCGCGCCCGAGGGCGAGGAGTGGAAAGGGGCTTTCCGGCCCCTGCTGCCCGACGTGCAGGCGATCG